>ERZ1740060.13-NODE-13-length-236121-cov-14.185550_pt1 | contig 236121 bp, 231 predicted proteins | sample MGYA00581743_ERZ1740060 | MGnify/ENA primary metagenome ERZ1740060 (study PRJEB43018, sample SAMN04849235) | marine metagenome | isolation source: floating plastic debris | place: Pacific Ocean | collected 2008-08-27 | study: EMG produced TPA metagenomics...
AACCATCACCCTTACCCCCATTTAAATCCCCGCGGTCCGAAGCCTTGGCAAAAAACCATCACCCTCATCCCTATTTACATGCAAGCGGTCCGAAGCCTTAACAAAAAACCATAAACCTTATCCCTATTTACATGCAAGCGGTCCGAAGCCTTGGCGAAGGACCGTGAACCCAAACCCCAGATCCGTCGATCCATAGCCGCCAACCGTCAATCGGGATACCGAACCTTCCCCATTGCCATGTATTTTCGACCAAATTCTAATACTTCTGTTATGACCCTATTGAAAAAATCCAGATGGGCCCCTGCCCTGGTCCTTTCCCTGATATTGGTGTCCCTTTCCTGTAGCGAAAGCGACAATGACACCCCGAACCCCGATACCGATGACGAAATCCCCGTGGACAACACCGCCCCCGTGGCCCAGGATGCCGAGGTGAGCGTAAAGGAAATTATCCCCGATACCGATATCATCGTGACCGTGAACGCCACCGATGAGGATGGTGATGCCCTTACCTACGATATCACTACCAATAGCAACGCCCTTTTTGAGATAAATGCCAACGGCGGGATAAGCCTGGAAAGCGGGAAAAACCTGGACTTTGACCAGGCCACCGAGCACAAACTCGTGGTCACGGTGAGGGATGGTACCGCTGAGGCTACCGCCGACATCACCATAAACGTAGAAGAAGTGCCCCTGGCCGAGGACCCCGCCTCCTTTATCACCACCTGGACCGTGGGGGATGGCGAAAGCATCTTTATACGCGTAAACCCCGAATTTGAGGACTATGATTACCAAATAGACTGGGGCGATGGCAGCTCTGAAGAGACGGTTACCAACAACGAACCGCCAGAACATACCTACGGAACGGCCGGCGACTACCAGGTGGCCATAAAAGGCATTTTCCCAGGGATACAATTGGTCTCTGGAAATACACCGAACGAAGAATTGGAAAACGCCGATAAACTGACCTCCATAGACCAATGGGGCAGCAATGCTTGGCAGAGCATGGAAGGGGCATTTATCTTTTGTTCCAATATGGATATCGAGGCTGCCGACGTCCCGAATCTCGAAAACCTTACCAACATGAGAACCATGTTCGCTTTTTGTGGGAATATGGACGCCGATCTGGACGACTGGAATGTTGAAAATGTGACCAACATAGCAGGCATGTTTGCACTTTGTTCTAAATTTAATGGAGCAATCGGTTCTTGGGATGTTTCCAAAGTTACCGATATGAGGGAGTTGTTCATTAATGCTTTCGAATTTAATCAGGATATTGGTGAATGGGAGGTATCCAAGGTTACAGATATGGCTTCCATGTTTAATGGGGCATCAAAGTTTGACCAAAATCTGGGAGCTTGGGAACTGACCAATGTAACCAAAATGAATGCCATGCTCAGTAACTCCGGGCTCTCCCAGGAAAACTATAACCAGACCTTGATCGGGTGGGCGGCCGCGGAAACCACGCCTACTGAACTTGTACTCAGCGCCCTTGGGCTTACTTTTTGTGGGGAGGCCGCCAAAGCGGCCCGTACCAAGCTTGTGGAACAACTGGGCTGGCAAATAACAGGTGATTCCCAATGCCCTTGATGGGTATGGAGCGAAGAAGTGTGAAAATACCCCGGGCAGCAAGCTCGGGGTTTCTTTTTGTAAAACATGCGGTGCACGTTCCAAACCGAGCTCAGGGTCGCTTCGCATATTTTTGGCACCGCCAAAAGCCTATCGAGAAATCCAGCACGAAAAACCCTAAAAACAACCATCGTGATTCGAAAGGCGCAAAGCAATTGAAAAACCTTAAACCCCACCAAATGTCATTTCGAAGAAGCAACACGACTGAGAAATCCAACCTATCAAGATTTCTAAAACCAAAAACTTTACACGCTCCCCTATTCCTTCAATATCCGATTAACTGTATATTTGCCACAAATTTTTTCGATTGTCCCTTGCATCTATTTCCAATCGATATGAAAAGTCTCCCCAGCTCAGGAAACTAGGGGAAGCTCTATCCCAATTCCAAAATATTACACTTGAAGGCCTTACAGGTTCGGCCCTTTCCTTTGTACTGGCCCACGCCTTCAAATCCAGTGAACTTCCTTTTCTAGTAGTATTGAACGATAAAGAAGAAGCTGCGTATTTTCTGAACGATCTGGAGCAGATGTTGGGGGAAACAGAAGTACTGTTCTACCCAGGAAGTTACCGCAGACCGTATCAAATCGAAGAAACCGACAATGCCAATGTGCTGTTGCGTGCCGAGGTGCTAAACCGCATCAATTCGAGAAAGAAACCCGCGATCATCGTTACCTATCCCGATGCACTTTTTGAAAAAGTGGTCACCCGGAAGCAACTCGATAAGAACACCCTAAAAGTAAAGTTGGGTGATACCCTTTCGCTGGATTTTTTGAATGAAGTGCTCTTTGAATACCAATTTAAACGAGTGGATTTTGTCACGGAACCTGGTGAATTTTCAGTGCGCGGCGGTATTGTGGATGTGTTTTCCTTTTCGCATGAGGAACCCTATCGCATCGAGTTTTTTGGGGATGAGGTGGATAGCATCCGTACCTTCGATGTAGAGACCCAACTTTCCACGGACAAGGTGAAGCGCATCACTGTCATTCCCAATGTGGAGAACAAGTTCTTGCAAGAGACCCGGGAGAGCTTTTTAAAATACATTTCACCAGAAACGGTCATCTTTTCGAAGAACCTAAATCTCGTGTATGACAGGATCGATTCGTTTTTTGAAAAGGCTGAAGAGAGTTTTTCAAAACTGCAGGGAGAGCTTAAACATGCGAAACCGGATGAACTTTTTGTCCATTCCACTTTATTGAAAACACAACTAAACGACTTTAAGTTGGTCGCGTTGGAACCTTCATCCGTCACCACGAGCACACTCGGGAAACGAACAGAAGAAATAGGTATCCCGTTCAAAACAAAAGGACAACCTTCTTTCAACAAAAAGTTTGACCTGCTTATTGAAAATTTGAGTGAAAACCATAAATCCGGATTCACAAACTTTATTTTTTGTGCTTCGGAACAACAGGCCAAACGCTTCCACGACATTTTTGAAGATGTACAAGAAGAGGTACATTACCAAACGTTGGTCTTTCCGTTGTACCAAGGATTTGTGGACCATGACCTTGGTATGGCCTGTTACACGGACCATCAAATTTTTGAACGCTACCATAAGTTCCATCTGAAAAATGGATATGCCAAAAAGCAGGCCATCACCTTAAAAGAACTCACCAAATTGGAGGTGGGGGACTACGTAACACATATTGACCACGGCATCGGTAAATTCGGCGGACTTCAAAAAATTGACGTAGAGGGCAAAAAACAGGAGGCCATCAAGTTGTTTTATGGCGATAGGGATATTTTATATGTCAGCATCCATTCACTGCACAAAATCTCAAAATACAACGGTAAGGACGGCGCAGCACCCAAAATCTATAAACTGGGTTCGGCGGCCTGGAAAAAACTAAAGCAGAAAACCAAAAGTCAGGTCAAGCAAATTGCTTTTGACCTCATCAAAGTGTACGCCAAACGCCGTATGGAAAAGGGGTTCCAATATGCCCCGGACAGTTACCTACAGCATGAACTGGAAGCTTCTTTCATTTATGAGGACACCCCGGACCAGGGCAGGGCCACCCAGGATGTAAAAAAAGATATGGAAAGTGAGCGCCCCATGGACCGTTTGATTTGCGGGGATGTTGGTTTTGGAAAGACCGAAGTGGCGATCCGTGCGGCATTTAAAGCGGTGGACAACGGCAAACAAGTGGCGGTCCTTGTACCCACCACCATTTTGGCATTTCAGCACAATACCACCTTTGCCAAGCGACTGGCAGAGCTTCCCGTGACGGTGGATTACCTCAACCGATTTCGGACAGCTAAGGAAAAACGCGATATTTTGGAACGTCTCGCCCTGGGCAAGATCGATATTGTCATTGGCACCCACCAACTGGTGAACAAAAACGTGCAGTTCAAGGATTTGGGACTTTTAATTGTGGATGAAGAGCAAAAGTTTGGGGTCTCAGTTAAGGATAAATTGAAATCCATAAAGGAAAATGTGGATGTGCTCACTTTGACCGCTACGCCCATTCCAAGGACCTTGCAGTTCAGTTTGATGGCTGCCCGTGACCTATCCATCATCAATACCCCCCCTCCAAATCGCTATCCTATTGAGAGTAGGGTGATCCGTTTGAACGAGGAAGTTGTTCGGGATGCCATTTCGTATGAGATCCAACGTGGGGGGCAAGTGTTTTTTATCCATAACCGTATTGAAAACATCCAGGAAGTGGCCGGCATGTTGCAACGCTTGGTACCCAGTGCGAAAATCAAAATTGGTCACGGGCAAATGGAGGGCAAAAAGCTGGAGCAACTGATGTTGGCCTTTATGAACGGGGAGTTTGATGTTCTCGTGTCCACGACGATTGTGGAAAGCGGTTTGGACGTGACCAATGCCAATACCATTTTCATACACAACGCCAATAATTTCGGATTGAGCGACCTGCACCAGATGCGGGGACGTGTGGGCCGAAGCAACAAGAAAGCATTCTGTTTCTTCATCACACCACCTTATGAAGCGATGACCACCGAAGCCCGAAAACGTATTGAGGCTTTGGCCCAATTTACCGAGCTGGGCAGTGGTTTCAATATCGCCATGAAAGACCTTGAAATCCGAGGGGCCGGAGATTTATTGGGTGGCGAGCAGAGTGGATTTATTAATGAAATCGGTTTTGAGACCTACCAAAAAATATTGGCCGAAGCGATAGACGAGTTGAAGGAGAACGAATTCAAGGAACTCTATGATGAGGTGGAGGGTGAAAAAGAAAAGGTATACGTAAAAGAAACCCAATTGGATACTGATTTTGAACTCCTTTTCCCGGATGACTATATCAACAACATCACGGAACGCCTTAATCTCTACACACAACTGAACGAAGTGCAGGATGAAGAGGGTCTAGGCGAATTTGAAGCCCAATTGGTAGACCGATTTGGCGAGTTGCCCATGCAGGCCCTGGACTTATTGAATTCGGTTCGAATAAAATGGCTGGCCAATGGCATTGGTTTGGAAAGGGTCATCCTAAAAAAGGGAAAGTTATTGGGCTATTTTATTGCCGACCAACAATCTGATTTTTATCAAAGCCCCAACTTTACAAGAGTACTTGATTATGTGCAGAAAAATCCAAGGGTATGTCAGCTTAAGGAAAAACAAACCCGAAATGGATTGCGGTTGCTATTGGTGTTCGAGAAAATAGATACGGTTACCCAAGCGCTAAAAATGCTCAATCCACTTAGAGCTTCTACCGAATTTCCACTTCCGGTCAAATGAAACAAAAAACCTTTTTCAATTGGAGTTCCGGCAAGGATTCTGCTCTGGCTCTTCACTATTTAATTCGAGACGGGAACAGCTCAATTGACCGTCTGCTAACAAAGGTGAACGCACGCCATGACCGCGTTTCCATGCACGGTCTGCGCAAAAGTGCACTGGAAGCCCAAGCGGCAGCCATCGGCATTTCTTTGGACGTGTGGGAAGTCCCGGAAAATCCAAATAGGGAGCAGTACAATACCTTGATGAAAAACAAAGTATTGGATTTAAAATCCCAAGGCTATACCCATACGGCTTATGGGGATATTTTCTTGGAGGATTTAAAAAAGTATAGGGAGGATATGCTACTTCCATTGGGGATCGAAGCTGTTTTTCCCCTTTGGAAAAAGGATACTACAGCGTTACTTCGGGAGTTCCTCGATTTGGGTTTTAGGGCGGTTATTGTTTGCGTAAACCAATTTAAATTGGACAAGTCTTTTCTGGGAAAGGAACTTTCTTTGGGACTAATGGAAAAGTTTCCTAAAAATGTGGACCCCTGCGGAGAAAATGGGGAGTTCCACACCTTTTGTTTTGATGGTCCTATCTTTAATTATCCTATTCCGTTTACACTGGGTGAAGTAGTTTTCAAATCCTATGATGACCCAATCGGCGAAGCAAATCAAATCCCATTTGGATTTTGCGATATACTACTGAAGCGCTGAATAGACCTGCTTTACAAACTCCCCAATTTTGTTGGGCTCTAACCAACGGGTCACAATAACCAAGTCCTTTTCTTGGTCAACCACAATAAAATTACCCCCAAAACCAGCAGCATAGAATACATGCTCTGGAACTCCTTCCCAATAACGATTCCCCTCTTTTTGGTTCAACCACCACATATAACCGTAGTTGACATTGGGCACGGAAGGGGTAGTTGCCTTTTTAATCCAACTTTCACTTAACAGGCGTTTCCCGTTCCAGACACCGTTGTTTTGGAAAAGCAATCCAAATCGGGCCATGTCCTCAGTACTAATGAAAAGTCCCGCACCGGAGTGGCCTCCCCCGGTCACGGATTTCATTTTTAAGCCATCAATTGTGGTCCAGGCATGATCATAACCAAACCAACGCCAACTGGTGGATGCGCCAATGGCATCCATGATATGTTCTTTAAGGACCTTTGGCAAGGGATTTCTCCAAAGATGGGTCAAGGAATAGGCGAGCACATTCACACGGACATCGTTATATTCCATTACCGTACCTGGTTCCCGAAGCTCCCGATATTTCCAATCATCCAAAGCGCCCTCACGCGGCGGTCTGTCCGCCCAATCTTTTAGGCCCCAAAGCTGACCGGACCAATCAGAATTCTGCTGCAGTAAATGTGCCCAAGTGATTTTAGCATTGTGTACTCCATCAAAAGTACCGTCCCAGATATATTGCCCCACCTTATCATCCGTACTTGAAATCAGGCCTTTGTCCAAAGCAATTCCGGCCATGGTAGATAAAAAGCTCTTGGTTACGCTAAAGGTCATATCCACGCGACGGGTATCTCCCCAGGAAGCGACCAAATATCCCCTTTTTAAAATCATTCCTGCCGGCCCTCCCCGTTTTTTGGTGGGACCCAGGATTTCATGAAAGGGTTCACGTTGAAAACCTTTTAAGATAGCTTGGCGCAAATCCTTTGAACCTGAATACTCGTTTTCCTTGGCAAATGCTATCGCTCTTTCCAATGTTTGGGAATTGTAAGACTGTTTTTGGGTATCTACCCTGGACCATTCGGCGTAGCGTTCTGGGAAATACGAATCCTGGGCCGTTAAAAAAGTACCTACACAAACAAAGAGAAGACTTATAAGTATGCGTTTCATGCTGAAATTTTTGAAAGCATGAAGGTAGTGATTATTGGAAGGTGTTGTAAAGTGGCGTTTAAAATCAGAATTTTTTCCTCAGAAGCGGTTTTCCATCCTTGTCAAAGTAGCGCCAAGTGCCCACCTGGATATCTTTACGAAAACGGCCTGTCATCTTTTCACTTCCATCTGGATAATATGCTGTATAGCGCCCGTGTTTTAGCCCATCTTTTAATTCAACTTCAAATTGAACGGCCCCGGTTGCATATTTTTTGATAAATCTTTTTGCGGTCAAGTCATTGGGATAAATAGGTCGCAATCTAAAAATGGTCTCGTTCACTTCCTGATTTTGGGCACTTCCTTTGACCGATGTTTCTTGAAACTGGACTCTGGTCTTCACCTCATCTACATTTTGATAATCAATGATCAAGCGGCTTTGAAAAACGTCATCCTCGGGTGTCATCTGCAAGCCCACTTGGGGAAAGCAAATGATAAAGTCCTTATTTTTTCGCATTTGGGACTTGGTCTTGCCATCTGCCAAAGCATACATATTATTGTAGAGTACCGGAACGTTACTGTACACGAAAAGACTTGATTTTTTCTTAAAGCCCTTTGTAAAATCCTTGAAATCCAGTGAGGTGGACAGTGTATTTTTTGCAATTATGTCGTTGATGATACTTTTCAAGGTGTTTGGGTCATTACTGAAAATTACATAGTCATCCACGAGAGTAAAATAGGGCTTGTCCAATTCCTTGAAACGATTACCCAACAAGATTTTGAAAAATCCTTTAATGGAAAGAAAGTTGATTTCATGCTGTTTGTACGAAACTGTTTTGAACTTGACCGGAGTTTTTTTTCGTATTTGGTCCAAAATAAAACCCAAATTGATCCGCGCTTTTTCAATATCATCGGTCTTGAGAACCAAGGCCATATCATTCCTGCCTTTGGTAATTTGTGATTCTATTTGAAGTAAGGCGATTTCATCGCCGATCCAGCTTATAAAATGTTCTTCAATATTGATTTTGAGAAACTTTTCCAGTTTTTCAATTCCGATTTGATATTCCTCAAACTGTTTGGGGTTAACTTGTTGGACTTGTTTAAAATTTTCATAGAACCTTGTAAAACTATCGAACCCATAGCTTACATAAAGTGCGGTCCGTTTAGGAGCTATATTGGGGATACTTCTTTTCGCTGTTCCTGATTTTTGGAGCGCCTCCAGATAGCTCTCATTGGTATTGCTGATATTGGTGTACCCGTTTGCGGTCAAGGTATTGTTTTTATCCAAATCAAAATGAAAGCCCGAAAACAGAAAGTTCTCGCTTATCCTATCCACCCAATCCCCAGGTCTATCTGAAAACGCATTGATGTAATCGTCCAAATGGTTGTACTGGACGTAAAGCCGAAACAGATTCTCAAAACCTACTTTCTCATTAATCGCAATGAAATTTAGATTTCTGCCCAAAACGGGCTCTTCATATTGGTCTATGGCTGCCTCTACCAAAGAATGGGTATAAGAAGCGATCATCTGATTTTTTATGAAGGAAAGGGAAATGGTCTTTTTACTCTGGCGATCATAGATTTCCAAAATTTCATGATCGTGGTACTGCCGTTTGCTCAAGGTATAGTTTTCGTTGAGAAGTGTGTTCAGATAAGTCTTGAGCAACTTCAGTTTGGCAATGCGCTTTAAATCCAACACATAAAAAACACCATAATCCTTTGGGGAAATCATATGGATGGAAATAAAGAGCGATCGGTTATCCAAAAATTCGAACACCCGTTGTTGATCACTAAAAACCGTATCGACTTGCTGGATATTGGATGTCAGTTCGGCAAAATAGTTATTCTTCAAAAGATGGCTCCAAGCGTCTCCTTCTCGAATCTTTTTCCAGCTTTTTACAGGTTTTTCTGATTCAATTACAAAAACAGCATCCTTGGGAATAAGATAGATGGATTGCAAATTGCTCTTCGGGGACAATACCAACAGATACACCAAGTAACCTATGTACAATAGGGCAAGGGTCATAAATCCAAGTAGAATACGTCTTTTGGTCATGGCACGAAAGTCTTGAAGTATAACGGGAAACACTACCCATTTAGTTTATCCAAAACCACAACTTTAGCCCGTAATCAACTCCTTCGGATGGAAGAAGTACCTTCGTTTAAAGATTATTCCTATTTTTAACAATGCCACCATTCGGAAACACCCTTTCTTTTCTCTACAGATTTTTACTTTCCAACAAAACCAAGGAGACCTGTGAACGTTTTATCTTGGGAGTGGCGATCCTAAGTTTTGTCGTTCACTTGTTGCTTATTTTCATTAACCAGTTTACACCGCTTTTTGGGGACAAGTCCGAATTATTGGGAAATCCGATAGCAGCCATATACACACCATTTTCATTCATTTTAATTTATGAAGTATACCTGCTCATCTTTTATTTGCCCCGGTCGATAACCACATATATCGGAAAACAGTATGAGATCATAAGTTTAATAATCATACGTAGGCTGTTCAAGGACTTGTCCAACCTCCAGTTGAGTTCCGATTGGTTCAGTATTAAGGGAGACCTCCAGTTTACCTATGATATTACTGCTTCAGTACTACTTTTCTATCTGCTGTTTTGGTTTTACAAATTGAACAACACCCGAAAAAAAATTGCTCCCCAGGACGAGGATGCCCCTACAAACATCGAACGGTTCATTCAGTTAAAAAAAGTAATTTCCGTGGCCCTTGTGCCCATCCTGATAATTTTGGCGGCCCATACCTTGGGAAGCTGGTCCTTGAATACCTTTTTTACTGGCAATCAAGACTTGGGCTCGTTGAAAAATGTGAACAACGTTTTTTTTGATGAGTTCTTTACAGTACTCATCATTGTTGATGTGGTTCTGTTATTGGTCTCTTTCTTCTACACCGATAAATTTCATAAGGTTATCCGAAATTCAGGTTTTGTCATATCGACCATCCTCATCCGACTTTCCTTTTCCGTAGAAGGGCTAATCAATACCGTACTTATTATTTCTGCCGTAGTGTTTGGACTTCTAATCCTTATGATTCACAATACCTACGAAAAAAACTTAAAGACCTATTGAGGGAAAATCACAGGGTTTTTAAATCCTTGATGGTCTTGAAAGCGACATCCACCTGTTCCTCGTTCACTAAAATGGTAAACTCGTTGGTTGTGGAGATCACCTCATATAAAACAATGCCCTCCCAAGCCAACCGTTGAAAAATAAAATAATAAATTCCGGGTACGGAAACATTCTCAGCAGGAAGTTTTACCGTTATAGAAGATAGGTTCTCCGCCTTTTGGGTACATCTTTCTTGTGCAAAATGCTCCTCCACTACCTGGTCCATTGCGTTGCTCACCACAATGTTGATTTCGTTCACTCCACGGGAAGAAGTGTAAAAAACATCCTGGTTTACATTGATTTCCTCCAAAAGTTGGGCTTGTTTTGCAAGGATCGTATCCGAAGCCAAAAAAGTATAATCCGTAAGGTTAGATCGGACGGTTATCTCACCTATGTTCTTGAGCACTTTTACAATACGGTGGGTAGCTCGAAATTCCAAATCGTCCGAGAGGCGTTTTAAGGCCATTACAACAGCACCATCTTTCACATCCTTTCCCAAGGCTTCCGAAATCTCTGGCTTTATTTGTCTAGAAAGGGAAGTAAGATTGATAATTCCTTGTGCCAGCGCACTCTGCAAAAATGGCTTTTTCTTGATGTAATGTTCAACAACTGCCGAAATGGTTTTCATAGAAGTTGGTTTACAACAAAAATAACAAATTGTTACAAATAAAACAAGTAGTTAAAAATGATAGAATGCATTCTCCAAATGTTCTATATCATAATGTTGTCCTTTTTTCCGGATAAGGATGAGGTCGAACCTAACCTCCAGATCTAGATTATTTTGGTTTATGAAATAGTCCGCTGCTTTTACCAGGCGTTGTATTTTTTTCTTAGTGATCGTCTGGGTGAGATCTTCCAAAAAACCTGAGGTTCTGGTCTTGACTTCCACCACTGCCAGTATTTTGTCAAGCTGCGCCAAAATATCAATTTCTGCCTTGTCGTATCGGAAGTTTTGTTGTAAGATTTTATATCCTTTTCCAATTAAAAAATCCAAAGCAATTTGTTCTCCTTCTTGTCCAAAAGCATTGTGTTGGCCCATTTTTCTTGAAAAATAGGAAAAAAAGTATGCATTTCATCGAAAAATTTGGTGCTTCAGCGCCATCATAACGTTAACATTGTAATTTGTGGGCTCTTTTCGGAACCACACCAACACTAAGCTAGACATATAGTTGCCCCAAACTATGGACCTATTTAACGCCGAACATTGCTATGGAGTACTTTGTTAATTGTAATTCCTCAACCTTGGCGCCGTATACCACTCCATTGGATGCGTTGCGTGCTGCCCATTTGTACCGAAGGCTTGGTTTTAGTGCCTCGGTTCAGACCATTAATGCCGCTGTGGGACAATCAGCGGAAGCCCTTGTAGATAATTTAGTTGACCAAGCTTTGGCAGCGCCCCCCATCCCCGCACCGGTATGGGCGGACTGGAACAACGACAATTATCCTGAAGACGATGACCTTGCACGACAAGTCCGTCGCGCCCAACAAGAAGAATTTGAAATTGCTTACGGTAATGCGCTCTTGAACAATAATTTGAGAGACCGCCTTAGTTTCTTTTGGCACAATCATTTTGTGACCGAAATTGATGTGTACCGATGTAATTCCTTTCTTTATTATTATATCAATTGCCTACAACGAAATGCTATTGGTAACTTCAAAACCTTTGTCAGTGAAATTGGGCTCACCAGCGCGATGCTCTATTATTTGGATGGCGCTAGGAACCGGGGGAACAATCCCAACGAAAACTATGCCCGTGAGCTATATGAACTGTTTACTCTGGGAGAGGGCAACAACTACACGGAAGAAGATATCATCGAGACAGCAAAGTCACTGTCCGGTTACACCAACCGCGGAGATGTGGGATGTACACAAGTAACCTTTAATCCCGAACAATTCAACACGGACAATAAAACGATTTTTGGTCAGACCGGAAATTGGGGTTATGACGATACCATCGATATTCTTTTCAATGAACGTCCCAACGAAATTGCCAATTTTATATGTAAAAAGCTTTACGAGTATTTTATCCATCCAGATTCTGATGATGGAACGGGAAATGCCCAGACCATAATAACCGGTTTGGCCGCTACCTTCTTGGCCAACAATTTTGAATTGGCCCCAGTATTGAGACAATTGTTCAAAAGCCAACACTTCTTTGACGAAAATGCCATAGGGGTTATTATTAAAAGTCCTTTTGACTTATACCTGGCACTTGTTAAGGAAACCAACTTTGCCTATGACGATAACATTGTCCAAAACATTGTTGACTCTTCAAGACTGATTGGACAGGAAATGTTCGACCCTTTTGATGTGGCCGGTTGGCAAAGGGACCGGGAATGGATAAACACCAACTTCATTATTGGTCGCTGGTTGACTTCCGAAGTTTTTGTGCAAGGATTTTTCCAATCTAATCCAGAGCAGTTCAGAACCTTCGGTATAGAGGCAACAGGCGCGAATGGGGCCACGGAAACTGATCCAAATATAGTAGCCAGGGCCATAATAGATAAACTGTTGCCCAAAGGTCTATTGACCGATGTCGACTATGACAGGGCTATCGTGGTCTTCCGCGAGCCCTATGAAGACAACAATGTGTACGAGACCGGATTGTGGAACATGACCCTTCAAGATGCCAGTACACAAGTCTATTTATTACTGCTTCACTTAGTCAGAGAACCCGAATTTCAACTTAAATAACCCCTACCATTATGTGCGATACTCACCACACACAAGATACTTCCCCACACAAAGGCCTAGAACATGAAGGCCACGATTTAGAACATAAAAACTGGAGTAGACGATCTTTTCTTCAAGCTTTGGGAATAGCCGGTTCCGGCTCCATGTTCTTAGGAAGCAATTTATTGACAGCTTCGGCACCCTCTCCGTTGACAGCAGCCATTTCCAACGGAGAAACCGATAATATTCTGGTACTGATTCGACTATCAGGAGGAAACGACGGGCTGAGCACCGTAATTCCCGTTCAACAATATGATACTTATGCGAATGCACGTCCCAACATTTACATTCCAGAAAGTAAGGTTTTAAAGCTTACCGACGATTTTGGTATCCCTACTTATATGAATTCCTTGGAATCCCTTTGGGGTGAAGGAAAGTTCAAAGCCGTGCATGGCGTAGGGTACCAAAACCAAAGTTTGTCCCATTTTACGGGATCTGACATTTATGCGAATACCGATTTGACAACCACTGGTTTTTCTGGACTGAATACCGGATGGATGGGAAGACATTTTGAACAGTGTTTTCCTGACTACTTGATCAATCCGCCGGAAGCACCGGCCGCTATTCAAATAGGAAGCATTGCGAATTTGGTTTTTCAAGGGGAAGAGACCAACTACGCCTTTGTTACCAATAATATCGATCAGTTGGAAGAGATTGCACAAACCGGTTTCTTCTACGATATTGCGAATGCTCCTTTTGGGGATTGTATGTATGGCGACCAACTTCGGTTCTTACGAGGTGTGGCAAATACTACGTATGAGTACGCTGGTAAAATCAACGAAGCGTATGAAAGAGGTCAAAACCAAGTGGAATATCAGGATAATGGTTTTGCAAGACAGTTGGCCTTGTTGGCCCGATTGATCAAAGGAAACTTGGGAACCAAGGTATACATGATTTCCATGGGTGGTTTTGATACCCATGGTAACCAACCCTTGGCGCATGAACGGTTGATGTCCAATTTATCGATTGCCGTCAATAACTTCTACGAAGATTTGACCTTTACCGAACAAGACAGCCAAGTGTTGAGTATGACTTTTTCAGAATTTGGAAGAAGGATATTTGAAAATGGTTCCTTGGGAACAGATCACGGAAAAGCTGCACCTACGCTGTTTTTTGGTTCTGGCCTCAATGGAAGCGCCTTTGTGGGTGACCATCCTTCTTTGGATAGCCCCAACGGTCGAGGAAATTTGGAATACACCATGGACTTTAGGGATTTATACGCCACCGTACTGGCCGAATGGCTCTGCGTTCCTATTCCCTTGGTAGAACAGCATCTTTTGGAACATCCTTACAATCCAGTAAACCTAGGTTTCAATTGTAGCGGAACGGACTTCCCTGATATTGCTATGGACAGTGATCCGCCTACTTTACCGGACACCCCTCCAAGTGACCCTGATGGTATGGAGCCAAATCCTGAAATTGAAACAGCCATTGTACACCGGCCTTTCTACCCCAACTCAAGAGCGCCCCATATTTATTTAGAAATGCCTTTTGCGGCACACGTAGATATTGAACTGTTCAATATTTTAGGCCAAAAGGTGGGAACGGTCTTTAATGAAATGATGATGGAAGGCTCGGCAGAAATAAACATTAGGGAGCGCATGAGAGATAGTCTATCCACCGGAAAGTATATTTATCGAATCTCAGTAGGGGATGAAAGAATGAGCAAATCTGTAATGATTTCATAATACTTACGGGAAAAACGAAAACGTTGGAATCCTCCGATGGTACACCACCCACCCCATTTTAGGGATGTACTCACGGAGGTTTCCTTTTTACGTTAGCCTGGGCTTGTCTTTATCTGTTTTAAAGGCCAAAGCTTTTTTCACTTTGTGATTTTTATCCTTATACACTTTGGTTACCTCAGGTTTTTCTGTAGTGGTCACGGTTTTGTGTAATTTCTCCAGATTCTTGAACTTCATTGGTTTGCCTGTGCTCATTTTGTAAGATTTTTTCTACTCTATTTAAAAGAACCTGTATCTGCCGTTTTTATTTTACGCTTCCTTATTTTTTCGATGAAGCAATGCTTCAAAGACCCAGGTTGAAAATCTTGCACTCTAATGAAAATCTGTATTTTTGGAGCTTAATTTGACTGCATCATGTCCAAAGACGCTTCTAGCTCAAGATATACGATTACCGCTGCGCTACCTTATACCAATGGACCTATCCATATTGGGCATTTGGCCGGAGTGTATGTCCCTGCAGATATTTATGCTCGATACTTGCGCTTACAAGGACACGATGTCGCTTTTATATGTGGTAGTGATGAACACGGTGTGGCCATTCCCATGAAGGCAAAAAAGGAAGGGGTAACTCCCAAGCAGGTCATTGATAAATATCATACAATCATCAAACAATCCTTTGCTGATTTTGGAATTACATTCGATAATTATTCAAGGACTTCTGCCCAAGTACATCATAAAACCGCTTCTGACTTTTTTAAAAAGTTGTATGACCAAGGTGATTTTATAGAAGAGACCACAGAGCAACTTTTTGATGAAAAAGCACAACAGTTTTTAGCAGATCGCTTTGTAGTGGGAACTTGTCCAAAATGCGGTTATGAGGAAGCCTATGGCGATCAGTGTGAAAATTGTGGTTCATCCTTGAATGCCACCGACCTCATTAAGCCAAAATCCACAATCACCCACACAGTACCTACCTTAAAAAGAACAAAACACTGGTTTCTGCCTTTGGATAGATATGAAAGCTTTCTAAAGAAGTGGATTCTTGATAGCCACAAAACCGATTGGAAACCCAACGTATACGGCCAGTGTAAATCTTGGCTGGATGACGGTCTAAAACCCAGGGCCGTTACCCGCGATTTGGATTGGGGAATTCCTGTTCCCGTAAAAGATGCCGAAGGAAAAGTACTTTATGTTTGGTTCGATGCACCCATAGGTTACATTTCCTCAACTAAGGAATGGGCAGAACGGGAAGGAAAGGACTGGAAGCCGTACTGGAAGGATAAAGACACCAAATTACTTCATTTTATAGGTAAGGACAACATCGTTTTCCATTGCATCATTTTCCCAAGCATGCTGAAAGCACACGGAGACTTTGTATTGCCCGAAAATGTACCCGCCAACGAGTTTTTGAACTTGGAAGGAAACAAGCTGTCCACATCAAAAAACTGGGCAGTTTGGTTACATGAATACTTAGAAGACTTTCCCAACATGCAAGATGTTCTGCGCTATACCCTTACCGCCAATGCACCGGAGACCAAGGACAATGATTTCACCTGGAAAGATTTCCAGGCGCGCAACAACAGTGAATTGGTGGCCATCTTTGGGAACTTCATCAACCGCGTGGTGGTACTTACCCATAAGTACTACGATGGGGTGGTACCTACACCGAATGAATTCTACGAACAGGACAAAGAGGCATTGAAGGCGTTGGCAAAATTTCCAAAAATCCTCGAAAATTCCCTAGAACGATATCGTTTCAGGGAGGCCAGTCAAGAGTTGATTAACTTGGCTCGTTTGGGGAACAAATACTTGGCCGATGAAGAACCCTGGAAGTGTATTAAAACAGATGAAGCCCGTACCAAGACCGTGATGCATGTGGCACTTCAAATAGCCGCCGGACTTGCTGTGCTGAGTGAACCTTTTTTGCCTTTCACTTCAAATAGGCTAAAAAGCATTCTTAATGCAAAAGATAGTGAAGTTGAGACCTCGTGGAATGAAATAAGCACCAAAGGGACATTGATTGCTTCAGGACATCACATTAATAAAAGTGAATTATTGTTTCGAAAAATTGAGGATTCAGAAATTCAAAATCAACTGGATAAACTGGAAACCACAAAAAATAGCAACGCACAGATGGAAAAAGAGAGCACACCCCAAAAAGACACCATCACTTTTGATGATTTCAGTAAAATGGACATGCGTGTGGGAACTATAGTTGAAGCTGAAAAAATGCCGAAAGCCAATAAACTTTTGGTATTGAAAGTAGATACAGGCCTAGATACTCGAACCATTGTTTCAGGAATTGCAGAGAGTTTTAAACCAGAAGAAATTATTGGGAAAAAAGTGACCGTGTTGATAAACCTAGCGCCAAGAAAGCTTCGCGGCGTGGAAAGTGAAGGCATGATTTTAATGACAACCAATGAAGATGGTAAATTGGTTTTTCTAAACCCAGATGAGGACCGTATTCCCAATGGGGAAACCATCAATTAATGCTTAAAATTGCCCATCACCCCATCTACAGGCACCCTTTACCAGAAGGCCACCGCTTTCCCATGGAAAAGTATGATCTGCTGCCCAAACAGTTGCTGCATGAAGGCACTTGTACCCCTGAAAACTTTTTTAATCCAAGTCTTCCAGCCGATACCCCTATTTTGGCAGTACATGATCCAGAGTATTTTAAGGAACTAAAAGAACTAAAAATAAAACCCAGTGCGGTTCGAAAAATAGGATTCCCGTTGAGCAAAGAATTGGTTGAGCGTGAACGAATCATTGCCGATGGAACTCTAAAAGGATGCGAATTTGCACTGCAACACGGAATCGCGATGAACATTGCAGGCGGAACACATCACGCTTATTCAAATCGAGGTGAGGCCTTTTGTATGCTCAATGACCAAGCCATAGGAGCAAAATATCTACGGACCAAGAAACAGATAGGACAAATCCTGATTGTGGACTTGGATGTGCACCAAGGAAATGGAACAGCAGAGATTTTTCATAACGATGATAGCGTATTTACCTTTTCCATGCATGGCCGGAGCAATTATCCGTTCAAAAAGGAAACATCCGACCTGGATATTTCCTTGGAAAAGGGAACTGCGGATAAAGAATATTTACTCATATTGAAAGATACCCTGCCCAGACTATTACTTGAGTTACAACCCCACTTCATTTTTTATTTGTGCGGCGTGGATATATTGTCGACGGATAAGCTTGGCACCTTGAGTATGAGTTTGGAGGGTTGCAAGGAAAGGGACCGTTTTGTGCTGCAAAGCTGCTTTGATATGGGAATACCTGTACAATGCAGCATGGGTGGAGGTTACTCTCCCGAAATCAAAACCATTATTGAAGCACATGCCAATACCTTTCGTTTAGCACAGGATATTTATTCTTAGTTTTGTAGTTCATCACATCAAAAAACCTCAATGAATCTAGCCAAAACCTACTCGGCCCTGCTTCTTTTTACAATATCCTTAAGTGGACAAGAAATCCAAAAATCACAAAATCTCTGGAATAATTTCACGTATGACATAGGGAATATATTTGGTGGTATCGGCCATGCTTACAGTCGTCCATTCCACTGGAAAGGGAATGATTGGAAAAATTTTGCATATCTAACCGCGGGCACTGCATTTCTATTTACTGTTGACGATGAGATAAATGACTGGGTGGGCGGTTTTAATAATGACGTTCCAGATGTTCTAATTGATTATGGGAACGAATACGGAAGCCCCGAAAACAATTATATGTTTACTGGAGGTATTTACTTGGCCGGACTTTTCACGAAGGATCAAAAGTTAAGACGCACAGGGGTATTGCTCATCGCTTCTGCTACCGCCGGGGGTTTTTTGCAACAGGTAAGCAAACGGATAATCGGTCGCGCAAGACCCAAGAGCGGAGATGCATCAAGTGTTTATGATCCCTTCCACTTGGATAGGGTGCGGAATTACGACTCTTTTCCGTCTGGGCATGCCATTCTGGCGTTCAGCAATGCCTATGCGATCGCAAAACAATTTAAAAGCAAATGGGTGAAAGCGGGAATATACACGGTGGGTATGATTCCAGGTTTTGCACGAATTATGGACGGTTTTCATTGGGTCTCAGATGTAGCTTTCAGCACCTTGCTCAGTATCTTTATCGTTGAATCCATAGACCGGTATTTAGACTCCAAATACGACGAAAAATACAATGGTTCCAAGAAGAAACTGAGCTGGGATTTAAATTTCGCCCCGGGTACGATGGGTATAACCTTCCGTTTCTAATATAGACTGATTCTGAAGATAAGAGTCCATCACTTTTCGTAATTTTACACTCTTAAAAAAGAGTATATGCTATCAAAAAAATTAGAAGACGCGTTAAATAAGCAAATTCGGATTGAGGCCGAATCTTCACAAGTGTACCTCTCTATGGCCTCTTGGGCAGAGGTGAAGGGTTTGGAGGGCATAGCAGGATTCATGTATGGGCATTCCGATGAGGAACGCATGCACATGCTAAAGCTCATTAAGTACGTAAATGAACGTGGAGGTCATGCGAAGATATCTGACTTGGCCGCGCCTAAAACTGATTTCGGTTCTTTTCAAAATATGTTCCAGGAACTTTACGATCATGAGATTTTTGTATCCAATAGTATAAACGATTTGGTACATGTTACCCTAGAGGAAAAAGACTATGCAACTCACAATTTTTTGCAATGGTATGTCGCGGAACAAATTGAGGAAGAAGCCTTGGCCAGGACCATTCTGGACAAAATCAATCTTATCGGAAATGATAAGGGAGGGCTATATCTTTTTGATAGGGACGTTCAGCAAATTACAGTTGAAAGTGCAGCTTCTGACACCGTTGGGGAATAGCAGAGCAAATTAGTTCAAATTCGCTCAAAATAGTACTTTTAACCCATTAAGTAGGTTTAATGGGGAAGTCTAAAAAAAGGAAAAGAAAAGATGACAAAGCTTTATTGAAATCCTTACTTCTTACGGGTTGTAAGACCAAATGTTGTAAGAAGTATAAAAAAAAGGCGAGTAAACGATGTAAGCGCTGTCCCTGTTATGATATCTTAAAGAACGTTGCTTAAACCACCTCAACCCTACTTTAGGTGGTTTTTATTTATTTTTAAAATTGGAAGATTGGGCCCATTTCCCTGCATATTTTTGAAAAACATCCACTGAGTCAGGAACGGACAGATAGTTTCTCATTTTGCTCCAGTAGATAGCTGTATGCTCACAATTGGATTTACAATGCTGCAAATAGTTTCGGTGCGCTTCTTTCTTACTTTTCATATAGACCAAATAAAAAGAGAAATTTAATTTTCCCAATTGTCGCTCGTAGTTCTCTTGGTCTACCCAATAATCCAATTCGTCCTGATGGCCTAAGTTCATGGTCTGTTCATGAGTTGCATCTCGAACAGCTAAGTTTTTATAAAATCGTAAGAGTTGCGAATCTCCTCCAGCACTTTGTCCTCGACTTTCTTTTATAAAGCCAATCAGAACCAGCATTAAAAGGAAATAACTCCGTTTCATTTTTAAAACGATTTATTAAATAGACAACATTTATTTAGAAGGGTTACTTAATATTATTTTAATTTAAAGTTAAATTCCTAAAAATAAAACAAAAAGGGACAGACGTCCCTTTTTATCGACAATCTACCCAGGCCTATTTTCCCAACATTAGTAGTTCGGTACACCTAATTTCAGTGATGTATCTTTTATCCCCATCTTTAGTCTCATAACTTCTAGAAGTCAATTTTCCTTCAATGGCAATTTCTTTGCCCTTTACCAAATAATTTTCAGCAATTTCAGCGGTTTTCCCCCAGGCAACAATATTGTGCCATTGGGTCTCCGTTACCCGTTCTCCACTCGCATTTTTATAACTTTCGTTGGTGGCCATGGAAAATTTAGCAAGTTTGCTGCCATTTTCCATGGCAATAATTTCTGGGTCGTTTCCTAAATTTCCAATCAACTGTACTTTGTTTTTGAGTGCATTCATACTTTTAATTTTAGCGTTAAAACAGTTAATACCATCAAAATGTATCTTTTGACGTAGTAAAACTAATGACCTTAAAGGGCTAGACCCGTATAATAATCATTTGCTTTCGTTTGTAAACGGATAGCACGTTTGAACACACACCGATTATTTTTGGAATTCGTAGAATTTAAATACGGTTCCCTTTGGGATTTAGAGGGTAAATCTTAAAATTATACTAAAAAACAAGCTATAAACACTAAATCCTTCCGAGTTTCCTAAAAAATCGCATGAAAAACAAATACATTTTGGGCATTGTGTTTTTGACCCTACAGGTCGTATCCATTATCTACGCGCGTTTTATTCCTGAACGCTTTTTTTGTTGGGCCCCCTATGACGAACACTCCCATTATGAGATAACTGTGAAAGTTAACGATGCTCCTTTATCTGAAAAAGAAATTGAACAACGATATCACTATAAGGGAAAAGGCTGGGAACCAAGGGCAATCCACAATGTTTTTAACATTATTGAACAATACGAAACCACGTATGGTGCCAAAGACAGAGCTGAAGTTTGCGTGCGCTATTCCACAAACGGACATGAAGAAAAAATATGGCGTTTTTCAAAAAAATAACTGCATTTACACGAGCCCCTTTTTTCCCATTACGGGTGGTGGACACTGAGATGCTGCCCAATCTTCTTCTTATGTGCAAATTGTTGTTTGCCTTACTTTGCATCTATGGCTTTTTTGGTCATATATCAGACCCACATATCCCGTTTATGGGATTCCTTGATAGATTTCTACTAATTCCAGGGGTCTTCAAGAGTATTGCCAAGACCATATTCTTAGCTTCGGGCCTGTTGCTGGTTTTCAACTTTCGGGTCAGGACCATGGCAATTGCCCTGGGGGTGGTGACCATTACGATAATGCTTTCATCCAAACCCGTATTCAGAAATCATCTTTTTATCTGTGGTTGTTTTTTTCTTTTGTCCGGCTTGACCGATAAGAAACACGACCCCTGGTTGCTCTATGTACAGTTGAGTTTGGTATATCTGGGCGCATTGATCAATAAAGTACCACAAATCGATTGGTGGAACGGGCAGTTTATGCAAAACTGGTTAGCCAATGGCCGGGAAAACCAACTCTTTATCTCCTTATCCAAGAATTTTCCCGATTTAATCTTTGCCCAGTTTTTATCTATAGGTTCCATGCTGGTCGAATTTGCAATCGCCATCATGCTACTATTCAAAAAAACACATAAAATTGCGGTATGGACCATAGTCCTTTTCCATTCCCTCTTGTACACCATGACTGCACATCGCTTCGGTCATTTTTACGAAGATATTGTACTGGCGTTATTGCTGTTTGTGAATTGGCCCAAAGAAAAGATACGGGTCTACTTGGATGAAAAAAATTGGGCTCTCCTTAAAAGAGGGCTTCGTTTTTTAAATTTTAACAACACAATCCTATGGTCAGAAAATCGTGAGGCCGACCAAAATTGGCTCGAAGTCCATATAGCCAAAAAAATAAGTTACAACTGGCAAGGGGTGCGTGTGCTGTTGTTATCCAGCAGCAATTTTTTTGTTCTCCTATTTTTTATGGACCTTCTTGTACGTTATCTTTTTGATGGAGGTGTTATGGATACCATACATATTTCCTTGACCTGGATAGGAATCCTCTTTTTCATTCCTATGCTTTGGAACAAAGGAAAAAAAACCAAAATCACTTTTGATCCCGTTATGGACCATGATGCCTAAATCTTCTTTTTCCATTCTTATTCCCGATGGGGAAAACCTCTTGCTCATGCATGTGGTGAATTGTTTAGCGTCCTGTTCAGGAGCGTCAATCCATGTGATTTGCAGTGAGCGGAAAAAACCGATGCGGTTTTCCAGGTTAATCCAAAGTTTTTCATTTTACCCTCCTACGGACCGTCCCGAAGATTGGATAAGTACTATTAACAAGGAAGTGGAAAAAAATGAAATTGATTTTATAATGCCGATAGGTGAATTGGGTATCCAAAAAATAATCACTTATCAGCATCTAATTCTGGACGCGAGGAATAAATTGGTTCTATTGCCTTCCCTTCAGGAATTTGATACGGCTTTGGACAAAGGTCTGTTATCCCAACATTTACTTTCTTATGGGCTACCTGGCCCTTTAAGTGTGGTGGTCAGTACCACTTCCGATTTAGAAAAAGTGGACCAACTTACTTTTCCAGTAATTAGTAAACCCGCTATAGGTTTTGGTGGAGGTGAACACATCCATGTTTTTAAGGACCGGACGGCCTGTAAAACCTTTTTCTCACAAAACGGTATTCTTTGTAAACAAATCATTCAAGAATATATAGGGGGATTCGACATAGATTGCAGCATCCTGAGCAAAGAGGGCGTTATTTTGGCCAGTACAATTCAAAAAGGAAACTCTTGGGCGAAAAATAAGTTTCAACCGGCCAACGGACTGAAGTTTCTTGACGAACCCAGGTTATACAAGGTAGTTAAGGTGTTGGTCGAATCTCTCCATTGGTCCGGAGTTGCCCATATCGATTTAAGGTATGATACCAAAGATGGACAATTTAAGGTCATAGAAATCAATCCCAGATATTGGCTCTCAGTGGAAGCATCTTTGATAGCCGGGGTTAATTTTCCCCAACTTCACTGTCTCGCCAGCAAAGGAGAGCTATTTAAAAAACCCGGATACACCCATGTAGATTTTCTCAGTTTGGAAGGATTAAAACAAAAAATACGTGAAAAAAAGCATATTCTGTTCCGATGGAAATTCATCGTAAACCATACGCCAATACGATTTGTTTTAAAAGACCCGATGCCGATTCTTTACAGGTCAATTTCCATGAGATTGAAAAACTGGGCGAAATGATGTCCAAGCTCGAAACGATACTTAATCAATAGAATTTTCAGAAAATAGGACTAATCCAACTTCTCTATTTGTTTCATCACTTCTTCTGCCTCATAGGTCTTTTGGTCGCTCATCTTTCTATCTGTGGTGGAAAGGCTGTGCGCTTCCTTCATAAGTTTGGCATATTTTTCTTGTAGTTTTTCTTTTTCTGTTTTTTTCTTAAATAGTCCAAACATCTTTTTTTGTTTAAGTATTATTAAAAATAGTTAAACGATATTTTAAAACCAATTTTATTGTGAAAAATAAACCGTTAACACACATTCTTTAGTTTAAAGAATTTTGCTGGCTATGTTACTAAAATTTGCAAAGTTCTATACTCTGTAGATGTTTTATTGTACTTTGAAGGAAAATCTATATGAGCAATACAGGCTATTCAGGAACTCCATTGGCCAGAAAATTAGGGATCAAAGCTGGATTTTTGGTTCAAATCTTCAATTCTCCGAAACCCTACCTTGATTTTTTTCACGATTTTCCGGATGATGTGGTCTTTATCGATTCATCTGAAAAAGTGGAGGTTGATTTTATCCACATTTTTGCCAGGACCCAGGACGAACTTGAATCAAACCTTCTTCAAGCAAAATCCAATTTAAAAAAGAGTGGTATAGTATGGATAAGTTGGCCCAAAAAAACCGCTCAAATTCCTACCGAAATCGACAAGTTCAATGTAATGAAAAGTGGGCAGGAACAGGGTTTGGTAGACACAAAAGTCGCAGCCATAGACGACCAATGGAGTGGTCATAAATTTATGTACCGGTTAAAGGATCGAAAATAGGATTTCCCTATTTTTTCAGTTCCAACAAATCCCATCGGTTGCCGTACAGATCTTCAAAAACCACAACGGTACCATATAATTCTTCTCTGGGCTCCTCCAAAAAACAGACTCCTCGCTGATTCATATTTTCGTAATCTCGCCATAAGTCGTCGGTTTGTAAAAACAAAAACACCCTTCCCCCAGTCTGATTTCCAATACTTTTAATCTGTCCTTCTTTTACTGCTTTGGCCAAAAGCAATCCGCTCCCTTTTGAGTTTTTGGGTCTAACTACCACCCACCGCTTATCTTCGGAGATAGCGGTATCCTCTACCAAATCAAAATTCATTTTTTGGGTATAAAAGGCTATAGCTTCGTCATACTCATGTACAACTAAGGTCACTAATCCAATATTCTGTTCCATGTTCCGCAGTTCACCATTCGTGTCCCAAAAGTAAAGTTCTATGAACAACCTACTTTAAAATCCCGTTATATTTGAACATCAAAATCTAGGTCATGGCTAAATGGTTGAGCCCAGTTGAACTTGAAGGCAATTTCGTAAAATTGCTCCCCCTCACCGAATCACATAAAAGTGAGGTATTGGACGCTGCTTCGGATGGTAAACTCTGGGAATTGTGGTATACCTCCGTTCCCTCATCAGACACCCTGGATAGCTATATGGGTTTTGCACTAAAACAGAAATCGGAAGGTCTGGCCTTACCCTTTGTTATTGTTGAAAAAGCAACAGGAAAAGTAGTGGGGTCCACACGTTTTTGTAGTGTGGACGCTCCAAATCGCCGAGTGGAAATTGGCTATACATGGTATTCCCAAAGCGTTCAGCGAACCGGCATCAACACGGAATGCAAATATCTTTTACTTCAACACGCCTTTGAAACGTTGGATGCCATTGCCGTTGAGTTTAAAACGAACTTTTTCAATTTTCCCTCTAGAAACGCCATTTTAAGGTTGGGCGCCAAACAAGATGGAATCCTACGGAACCATCGTATTGACAGGATGGGAAACATACGAGATACCGTTATCTTTTCAATCCTGAAAAGTGAATGGCCGACGGTAAAAACGGCATTGGAATTTAAAATGCGCAAAAAATACTGATGAGCGATGACCGATGCAGCGTTTGAAAAGAAGTTTGAAACTGGCGAATTACCTCCAGTGCTTTTTACGCACGAGGCCCACATCCGATTGGCTTGGATCCATATTGAACAGTACGGCATAGAAAAAGCCATCTCAAATATAGTTTTTCAAATTCAATCGTATACCTTAAACTTAGGCGTCCCGGAAAAATTCAATAAAACCTTGACAGTTGCGGCTGTTCGCGTAGTTTATCATTTTATACGCAAAGACAGGTCTAAAAATTTTCAAACTTTTATCAAAAACAACTCTAGACTAAAGAATAACTTTAAACAAATCGTGGCCACGCACTATGGTTTTGACATCTACAATTCGCCACGGGCCAGGCAACACTATTTAGAACCTGATCCGTTACCTTTTGATTAGGTCACCTTTTGGGTTGGAGAGCCTTTAAAACTTTAGCAAAATTATAGGCCGCAATCTCCAGGTTTTCACAACTCTTTTTCTTGGCATCTTCCAAAGTTCCGGGTTGATTGATAATCGAAGTCACATAATCCAATCCCAAGGCATCCAAATTTTGAATGTCCACAGAAACGGACCCACAAAAAGCAGCTACTGGGATATGATATTTTTGAGCTGAATGGATGACCCCATCAATCGTTTTGCCTGAAAGGGTCTGACTATCCAACTGTCCTTCCCCGGTTATTATCCAATTGGCATTTTGGATCGCTTCTTCAAATTGGGCCATTTCCTTGATCAAGTCAATTCCAGAAGTAAGGCTTGCATCCAAAAAAACCATGGCCCCTGCTCCCATGCCCCCTGCTGCTCCCGCGCCTGGAATATCTTGAACATCTCTCCCAAACTCTTTAAGAATAACTTGGGCAAAGTTCTCCAATCCGGCATCTAAAAGTGCTATTTCCTTCTTTGAAGCTCCTTTTTGGGGCCCATATACATAAGCTGCACCTTGTTTTCCGTACAAGGGATTTTTAACATCGCACGCTACCTTAAAATCAACATCCTTTATTTTGGAATGACGAAATTCTCGTTCAATACTGCTGATTTTGCCAAGGTTCCTTCCGATAGGTTCCACTTCATTCCCATCTGCATCGAAAAATTGATAGCCCAAAGCGACGGCCATACCCATTCCGCCATCGTTGGTAGCGCTTCCTCCAATTCCCAGAACGATTTGTTCTGACCCTCTGTCCAAGGCGTCCTTTATCAATTGACCGGTACCCAGGCTTGTGGTATTCATACAGTTCAACTCCGTCTTGGAAAGCAATTTATATCCCGAAGCTTCGGACATTTCGATAAACGCTGTCTTTTTTTCCTTAGAGAAGAGATAGCTCGCAATTATGCCCTTAAAAAGGGGGTTTTTCACGTGAACCTCAACTTCACTTGCATTTAAATATTGCTTCACTACTTCAATGGTACCATCCCCGCCATCAGCCAGTGGTTTTTTAAGGATTTCGGCTTTTGGAAATACGCTTTTAATACCCTGCTCCACAGCATCACAAAATTGTTCTCCAGAAAGTGAGCCTTTGTATTTATCGGGAGCGAGGACAAATTTCATCAATTCTATTTCTCGAAAGTTATCTTGGATTGGTTCACTCCTACGTCAAGAGTTACTTTTTCACCAAAAACCATAGATCTATTTTTATCCCCATGCCCCGCTGGAAAATGAAAAAGTACGGGAAAGTCACACTCCTTGACCACGTCCAAAATAAGTTCTTCATTTGACATCCCGAATGGCGTGGTGTTCGCTCTCACTTTACTGATTTCCCCGACCACCAAGGCGGCAAGCCCATTAAAATACCCCGCTCGCTTAAGACTATATAACATCCTATCAATGCTATATCTATATTCACCAATCTCTTCAATAAAGAGAATTTTACCTGCTGTATCCAAGTTGGCATCGGATTGAAGACACGCTTGGAGCAGGGAAAGATTACCTCCAACCATAACTCCTTTTGCAATGCCCTTTTTATTAAAAGGAGAAGAATTCAACCGGTATTGCAACGGCTTGCCAAAGAGTGCTTTCTTGAGCGTATCGATATTTTCTTGTGTTTCATGGGAAATCTCTTGACTTAAATCAAGCCCTGCGGCCATCATACCATGTATACTTTGGATACCCAAGCGATCAAGTTTCCCATGGAAAGCCGTTATATCTGAAAATCCAACCACCCATTTTGGATACTTTTTAAATTTGGTGAAATCCAACTTATCCAATATCCGCATAGAACCATACCCTCCCCTAGCGCACCAAATGGCCTTAACCCTTGGGTCATCCATTGCATTTTGAAAATCCGCCGCTCTTTGCGAATCGGTACCCGCAAAGTGATTGTTCTTAGTATAGAGATGTTTGCCCAGAACAGGATGCAATCCCCAGGAAGATAAAATCTCCATAGCTTTTGAAATACTCTTTTCACGGTTTTTGAGTATACCTGCCGGGGCTACTATCGCCACTGTATCTCCTGATGTTAAATACGGAGGTCGTGTATATATTTGCTCTTCCTGTTGACCTAAGGCCGAAATTGAGGAGAATAAGAGCATATAAACGGCAAAGACTCTAGGTGTATGTACTTTCATATTTCTGGATTGCAATAACATCTAAATATACCCCAGTTTGAAGAAATTTTAATCGCTATATCCTTTTATAACTAGGAAAGAAGTTTGGGCATATAAATGCTCAACACCACAATAAAAGCAAAAAATCCAAGCAATAGTCCAACCTCTTTTTTAGATGGGGAATATACCACTTCCAATCCTTTATTGATCTTCCTCTTGACCAAAAGACTTACAATTATGGCCACTATAATGGTTACAACACAACCTATGGCGTTCCACCAGAACCAAAAAACATCTGGCACATAAAGCCATAAATATATGTTGAACAGTACCCCGGTAACAATACCGATATTGGCACCCAGGGCATGGGTCTTTTTAGTAAGGATGGCCAGGACGAATCCTGCTAAAATAGGACCATAGAACACAGAACTGATTTTATTGATCACTTCAATCACAGTACCCTCAATACTGCCTGCAAAAAACGCGAAGAATAAACAAACCAATCCCCAAAACAGCGATAGCAACCTTGACGTGAGCACGTATTTGGAATCGTTCATATCCGGTTTATAGCGTTTTACAAAATCCTCCATAGTTACCGCCGAAAGCGAATTTACCGTTGAACTTAGAGAAGACATGGCCGCGGACATTATCGCCACTATAAGAATTCCGATTATCCCGTTGGGAAGGTAATTGATGATAAATACCGGAACCATCAAATCTGCTTTTTTTCCTTCCAAGGAACCAATATTGGCTTGGTACACGGATTCCATCATTTCCTGAAAACCCAAATCCTGAACCAATAAAGTCCCTAAGACCAAGCCCATAATACAATAGGTCAAGGTTAAGGGAAAACGAAACAGCCCATTGGCCAATAACAATTTTTTGATTGTGGGCATGCCCTTAGCAGAAAGCAAACGTTGCGATTGTGTCTGGTCGGTACCATAATATGACGCATAGAGAAAGAAGCCTCCTATAACCATGGGCCAAAAACCAAACTCGTCGTTTTTATCGGCATTGTTGAAACCCCATTTGGTGAAATCCACAGCTGTTATTCTCTCTTTGTCCACATGGGTCAGGAAGTTCTCAAAACCACCCAATTCGCTAATACCGTAGACGAGGCAAATAACGATTCCCAAAAAGAGAATGATCATTTGTATCACATCGCCCCAAATAACTGCCTTCATGCCCCCTTGGAACGAATATATCAACGTGATTACCCCAATGATCAGGACAGAAATCCAGAAATCGATCCCGATTGTCGCTTGGAGAATTAAGGCCATGGTGTAGACCATGACCCCTGTAGCAACAGAGCGACTTATTTGAAAAACGAAGCTTATCAGTAATCGTGAAGAAGCATCAAAGCGTTTTTCAAGGTATTCGTAAACACTGACTATTCCGGATTTGTAAAGGGTTGGAATCAAGGCAACCATCAAGAATGCCATGGCCAAAGGCACTCCAAATTCATAGGTAAGCCATTGCAGTCCACCGCCATCTTTCAATCCCACGAAAGCAGGTGCGGAAATGAAGCTGATGGCCGAAAGCTGGGTGGCCATGGTCGATAGACTCAGCGGGAGCCATCCCATACTCCGCCCTCCCAGAAAGTAATCCCCTGAACTTTTATTTTCCTTAAAGAAGTAGCCGATTCCCAGAAAGGCAATCAGATACACGATAATGATGATGTAATCGATATAATTCATAATCGTTGGTTTAGGTCGTTTTTTGCGTACTGGAACCATTCATCCTTCAAGATTCCCAGCAGCACGGCATCAGCCCGTCCTTCTTTGTGAATGGAAGGAAAAAGATTTCGTACAACTCCTTCCCTTTTGCATCCAACACTTTCCATAGCCGAAATGCTTCTTACATTTTCAGCATGGGCGCCCAGCCCCACACGCTCTACTTCCATCTGTTCAAATGCAAACTGAAACAATAGAAACTTGCAATTCTTATTTAGCCCGGTACCCCAATAACTTTTACCGTACCAAGTATATCCCAATCTTACCGTGTTAAGGTCCTTGTCAAAATCAAAAAAGCGTGTGCTTCCAGCATAAAGTCCTCTGGCTTTATCGTAAACTGCAAAAGCGTATTCCTTTTGCATTGCCCGAGCTTTTTGTGAGTCTAAAATATACTTCCCAAAATTGGCTTTGCCATTTGATTTCCCTAAAAAATATGTCCAAACCTCTTCCTCGGAAGCAACGTTGACCAATCCTTTTTCATGTCCCATTTGCAAAGGTTCCAGTCTTGTCCTCTTATTTTCCAACACATAATCTTTGGCAAATTCAAAATCCATGGGGCAGGTCAGTCTCCATCATTTAGAAAATCGATGAGCAGGGCGGCACTCCACGAAAAATTATTTCCTCCATATCCACTCTTTTGGGCCTTGGCATTTGATTTTCTGGCATCAAAGTATTCGTAGAAACCATTATTTTCTATTAGTTCCAAAGAGTCCCTTTTGATTCTATTGGCCAATTCTTTGTATCCATACCTTTTAAGACCATGGTGAATCATCCAATTCATATTGATCCAAATAGGTCCTCGCCAATACTTTTGAGGGTTGAATCGTTCATGTGTGGGATCAAAGGACGCACAGAGGTATTTTCCTTCCCCGCCAAATTTTTCCAACATGGTCTGTACCATACTTTCAGCGCGCGCACTACCGGGAATTCCTGCAAAAAGCGGTGAAAATGAAGATGAGGATACATAAGCTATCTGTTCATCGACTTTAAGGTCATAATGCACGTAAACCCCTAATTTTTTATTGAACAATTTCCTGTTAAAACTTTGAATGCCTAGTTTTTGTTTGGCTTGTAAGTAAGCTATTTTATCCTGGTTATCTCCGAGAAGGCCATACAGATGGATCAAGGCTTCATTAGATTTTATAAGCATGGCATTAAAAAGGGGGTCCAATACCAAAAAAGGTGAGTGTTCCGAAATCCTTGTATCATCGTAATTGTGCTTTTTAGCAATTTCAATGATATGAAGATAGTGATCGTATTCTCTTTTTGAAGGTCTTTGCGCTGGGTCTACGTGAGTGGTGTCCCTTCGTTCAAATTCATATTCCGGCGAATTCATGGTGGCCCAAATGTCGTCCCACATGGGAGAATTGTCCGTACCCGATTCCCAATTGTGGTAGATATAGACCAAACCTTCATCTTTTATATCCCTATTTTCGTAGAAGTAAACGTGATTTTGATAAACTTGGTCAATATGCGACTGGATAAACGGCATAAAATCGTCCCCGATTATCTCAAGCAAGCGTTGTAAGACAAAACCGGTGACCGGAGGTTGTGTCATTCCAGTAGAACGAAACTTTTTGGATGCCTTTGGATGCAAATGGGACTTGTGAAAATCAGGTCCTGGAAAGTAGGTGTCGCTGTCATTGTGAAAAATGATATGTGGAATAAAACCGTTTTCCCACTGGGCATCCAATAACGTTTTTATTTCGCGTTTGGCCCTATGCACATTATAGTGCGCGTAGCCCAAAGCAATGAATCCGGAATCCCATTTCCATTGAAAGGGATACAACCCTTTACTGGGTATGGTAAACCCTCCTTCTTGAAAGTTATTGTCCAAAACTTTTTTGGCGCTATTGATCAGTTCTTCTCTCATGGATACCTTTTAAAAATGTATTGGCGGCTTTCACCGCCAATACACCGCTTGAACTACAAACTAACTTAAACTATTTTTTTGCCTTCTAAAAATTAAATGTAGCGGTAAGGAAAAAACGTCTGGGAAGAATCGGTCTTCCAAAGAAGAATTCCCCATCAGCAGATTGACCAGCGATACCTGCTCTTGGGTTACCCTCTGTCAAACCATCGCTATCGAACAGATTGAATACTGAGAAGCCCAGTCGGAGAGCGTTTACATCTTCTGTCCTGAACGTATAACCCGCCCCCAGTCGCGCTATGGTAATAGCATCGAGTTCCACATTATTGCTATCGTCCGTGAATTTGTTTCCAGTATGGTTCAACGTAAAATTGGCATCGAACCCTTTATCATCGAAGTTTAAGGAAAGACTTCCCAAAAAGTTGGGCTGCCTACCGATTTCATTACCTTCATTGATGGTCGAAACATCTCCATTGGTCAAATCTGTGGTCTCATTTTTGGAAATCTCATGATCTTGGTAGGTCGCTGTTCCGTTTAAACTCCAGCTTTCCAAAAATCTGTAACTCCATGTAGCTTCAAGCCCAAAGGTTCTGGTGGTCTGTTCACTTCTGCCTTGGTCAACCAACTGTCCGCCCACTATGGCCTGATCTATTCGGATTCTATCGCTTAGGTTCACAAAATAGCCTGCAACGGACCCAGAAAAGGCAGATGTTCCAAATTTGGCCCCTAATTCTCCCTGTATTATGGTCTCCGATTCATAGTTGGATTCGCGTATACCGGGAACAGGAGCGAACCCTCGTTGTTGGGGAAAAAAGAATCCTCTGGAAAAGTTAGCGTACAGATTGGTGGTCTCCGTTAATTCGTAAAGCCCTGCCAAAGAAACGGCCCAGTCCGTCGCATTGATTTCAGCTCGGGTAAAACTGCCATCTGCAAACTGTACATTGCTCAGCTCAGGGGTCAAATCAGGATTGTCATAAACCTGGGTTTCTTCCAAGCCCCCATCACTAAAAACACCTGAAGTTGTTTCCACACGTATCCCCACATCGAAGCGCCATCTATCAAAAATCATTTCATCCGTTATATAGAAGGCGGTACGACTCTGTTCTAAAAAGCGATTGGTGGTCATTCCAATTCTATTGTAAAGACCGCCTTCAGAGAAAATCACATTGCCCCCAGTTCCATCTGTAAAACTGAGATTTACCAAACGTGGATTATTGTTGAATTCGGAAAGCACCCTGTATTGAAAGTTGACGTCCTCCGCCTCGGTCCGCGATAGAAAACTTCCTAAGGTAAAGGTGTGATTTCTATTCGGCGTTTTATAAATAAGGTTGACCTCTCCGGAATAGTCCGTCATGGGTCTTAATCGGTCGATATGCAGGTTTTCAACCACGAGGTCGGTGTCACTGATTTGTGCACCGCTGCCCCCTTGATAGGTTGCGACAAATCCTTGATTACCGGGAGCGATTTCAGAAACGTAATCGGACAACGCTATAGGGTTTCCGAAGTCTCCATCGCCTCCAACGTACAAAGCGAAATCATGTTTATAGTTGGCATACCGTATCTTGGATTTAAAGCGAAGGTCTTCTGAAAAATTATAAAGAAATTCACCCATTACATACCCCCCTTGTGTGGATACCCCGTCCTCAATGGGACTCTTATACACCCCACCGGGGGTCAGGAAAGATGTTTCGGCCAGCTCACCCGAAAGTAGCTGTTCAACGTCTTCCCCATCATTTCCTGCTATGCGCTCCCTTGAACCACCTTCCAATGGCAAAGGCAGAAAGAACTGGGCATTGTCATCAATAAATTGTCCGTGAACTGTAAAGGAACCTTTCTCAAACCGTTTTTTGATGTTGCCCCTAAACTGTACCCCGCGGGTTGGTAGGCCCGTCTCTATCGGGCCATCGTCTTTTCGAACAAATCCCGTAAAGGCGTAAAAGGTATTGGAATCTTCACCTCCGATTCGACCTCCGGTGTAAAAATCGGTTTTTAAACGGCCCCGACTTCCCCATTCCACATTGATGATATTACCTGGATTGGTATCTCCCGTTTTACTGGTATAATTGATAATCCCTGCAACGGAACCGGCGCCATAAAGTACGGCTGCACCTCCTCGAACAAATTCAACACCTTTGAACCCAATATCAGGACGGGCATATACATCATGCGCTGAGGAGTTCAATCCAAAGGTGCTCATTAAGGGCATCCCGTCATATTGCAGCGGATTAAAAACATATTGACCTCCTGAGGGAAGACCTCTTACAAACAAATTTGTTGCCGTTTCACCACCACCACCTTCAGCGGTAATACCAGGTACATCACGAAGAATGTCGGCTTGGCTATTCGCTGACAGTTTTGTGATTTCCGCCATCTTTTTTGAGCTAATGGACAAAGGCGCTTGTTTCTGCGATCTAAAAGTGGATGAGGCCGTTATCACCACTTCGTCCAGTTGTTGGCCACTTTCTTGTAAAACCACGTTGAGTTCTACCGCTGAACCTGAAAGTTGTACGGTTTGTTCGTTGGGGGAAAAACCGATAAATGAAATCCTTATGGTCTGTGTTCCACTTAAACTTGTGGAAATAAAAAAATTCCCATCAAAATCGGTTGTAGTTCCTTCCGTGGTTCCAAGAATCAGCACATTGGCCCCTAAAATCGGTACTCCTGCCGCATCTTTTACGGTACCCGAAATTTCGGTTTGGGCGAAACTGGTTGCTGTGCAAATAATAACCAGTATCGCAAACATTGTTCTTTTCATGATTGTTGAGTTATTTGTGAGACATTAATTGCGTTAGTTTTACGTAATTCTCAGTATTTGATTAAAATTATTTGAAATTGATATTCAAAATTTATATTTATTGAGAAATTTGTATGCAAACGTTTGCGAAAACGATTGAAATATTTTTATCGAATAGTGCTTTCGCACACCGAATTTTTAGATAGATGAAAAAGCATCAGAACATTACTTTAAAGGAATTGGCAAATGATTTGGGATTATCTATTTCAACCGTTTCACGCGCTTTGAACGATCATCCTGATATTAGTGCCGGAACAAAAAAAAGAGTGAAAAAGCTTGCAGAAAAGTATAATTATGTCCCCAACGTCCTTGCCAGTGGTTTCCGTAGCCACCGATCTCATATATTGGGTGTTATCGTTCCCAATATTTCACACTTTTTCACCACCACGATATTAAAGGGGATTTTAGAAGAAGCAGAGCGTTTGGGATACCGGGTTATCATATCAGAATCAAAAAATGATCAGCAAAAGCAGACGGAGATGTTGACCACCATGATTCATTTTGGAGTGGATGGGATACTGTTGGCCTTGGCCAGAAAAACGAGATCGGTGGACGCTATCTTAAAGATATTGGCCAGAATTCCATTGGTGATGTTTGATAAAGTCTCTGATAAAATTCCTTGTACCCAGGTGGTCATTAATGAAGAAGAAGCGGCTTACCATGCCGTGGAGCATCTTATCAACACGGGAAAAAGAAGGATTGCCATCATAAAGGAAACGGAGCGCTCGTTCAATAGTGAAAAACGCTACGAGGGTTACCTTCGGGCTTTACGGGAATACAAGATCCCTATAGATGAAAAAATAGTTTTAAGTACTGAAGATATTTCCATGACCAAGGGAAAAATGATGGCGAATGTGCTTCTTAGCCTAAAGAAAAGACCCGACGCCATATTTGCCATAACCGATAGTGCGGCTATTGGCGTTATAAAAGCCCTTAATAAATTCAGGGTCGAGATTCCCAAAGAAATAGCCGTTGTGGGATTTAGCAACTCGGTAAGTTCTACGATAATTTCCCCAGCGTTGTCCACAGTGGACCAGCCAGGAAATAAAATTGGAAGAACCGCAGTAAAATATCTTATTGATGAGGTGGAGGATCCCAAAGAAGACCTCATTACAAAAACCGTGGAAATAAAGACGCACCTGATTGTGAGGGATTCTTCTTTTAAAGCGTAATTTAGTGGCACTATCACTTCAATATTCAATAATAATCCCATGAAAAAGCTTAGTATCGTTCTATTCGCTGTTTTTGGACTGAATCTGACCATTGCCCAGACCAAAAATTTTTTGGATGTCCCCTACTTGGAAACTTCTGCCCTTGTAGATACCCTGGTGACCCCTGATAAAATTTATCTTGACATTACCATAACCGAAAAGGATTCGAAAGGCCGTAAATCTGTGGAAGACCAAGAGAATAAAATGGCTCAAGCGTTCAAAGCTTTGGGAATTGATTTAGACGAGCAATTGTTCATCAAAGATTTGAGCAGCAATTTCAAAAGATACTTCCTTCGGCAAAAGGACGTGCTGAAAAGCAAGCGATATTCGCTTTTAGTGTATTCTGGAAAGGAAGCTGGAGAGGCATTGGCCGCCCTGGAAAAGCTGAAAATTGCAAACACCTACCTAGAAAAAACGGAATACTCCAAGATGGAAGCTTTGGAATTGGAACTAAAATCAAAAGCTATGGAAAAAGCTAAGAGAAAAGCAGAGGCATTGACGACCCCATTAGACCAAAAAGTGGGAGTGGCAATTCATATAATAGATACTTCCACACCTTACTATCCTAAACGTCAAATGCAACGAATGGAAATGGATTTTGCTGTAGCCAAAGCAGCCGTTGAGCCAGAACCTTTGGATATTGGTTTTGAGCAAATCAAAGTGGAAACTTCTGTTAATGTAAAATTCGCGTTGTCCAATTGAGGGTTCTTTGTTCGTCTTTTAAAAAAGACAACGATGAAAACCAATTTCCTTTTAGCACTTATGATGACCTTTGGGCTCAGTGCGCAGAAAACCTTACAGCTTGAAAAGAATCAAAAATCCCCGAAAGCACCTTTAAGTGAAATGTCATGGCTTGCCGGATACTGGAAAGGGGAAGCTTTTGGAGGTACTACCGAAGAAATGTGGAGTCCACCACTTGGTGGTTCGATGATGTTTGTTTTTAAGCTGGTCAATGAAGATGCCGTCTCCTTTTACGAAACCGGACATATTCGACAAGTAAACGGTACCTTACTCCTTCAACTCAAGCACTTTAACAGCGATTTAAAGGGATGGGAAACCAAAGATGAAACCGTGGACTTTAAATTGATCAAAATTGAAGATGACCGAATTTTCTTTGAAGGTTTTACCTTTGAGAAAGTAGGACCTGACCATATAGCCATGCATGTTCTTCTCCATGAAGGGGAAAAGAAAGAAGAGGTGACCTTTGGATATACACGACAAATTGGGGGGCTTCAACAAAAATGAAGTTTTGCGTCCTAATCCAGAATGGACAATGTGGTTTTGACCAAATGATGGAGCTTTTCAGCATCAGTATCTATTTTCGAGACAACTCTAAATCCACTGTAAAAGGTAAATAACAGCAGACCGATGTCCTTGGCATTTTTGGAAGCGTCGATTTCGCCATTATCAATTCCTTTTTGAATATGGCCCGTAAACAGTTCCTCCATATTGTCCATATGATCTTGAAGAGTAGCTTGCATGGTGCCATCATTCGGAATAAGCTCTGTTGCGGTATTGACCACAAAACATCCTTTTCGGGCATCGTCTTGAATCGCTTCTTCAATAGCATAACCGAACAGTTTATGAAAGCCTTTCCTCACGGAGGTTTCTCCTGCCAAAATCCCTTTAACTGCATCACCGGAAGAATTTCTGTACTCCTGAAATGCCCTATTGAACAAGGCTTCCTTTCCGCCAAACGTATCGTAAAGACTGGCTCGGTTGATCCCTAGATTAGAAACCAAATCTTGAATGGAAGTAGCATGGAACCCTTTTTCCCAAAAGAGTTCCATGGCTTTTTTCAATACTTCTTCTTCATTGAACTGTTTTGTACGTGGCATGGGTATTGGAATATTGGTTCCAAATGTATCGAAAAAAATTACACCTGTGCGAAGCCTCCGTCCACTGGAATTTCAGCTCCAGTGATATAACTACTATCCGAAGATGCCAGAAATAGAGCGGTATTCGCCACTTCATCGGCACTTCCAAATCGACCCAATGAGACCAAAGATGGAAAATTGGAGGCCATCGCATCAATGTTCTCTTGAGGAACATTGTGTTTCCCATAGATAGGGGTATCAATAGGACCGGGAGCAATGGCGTTCACACGGATACCCTTGGGTCCAAATTCTGTAGCCAAGGTACGGACAACAGAGCGCAGTGCCGCTTTACTTGAAGCATAGGCCGTCATTCCACCAAACCCTTTGATATTTACAACTGAGGTGTTGAAAATAATGCTGGCACCTTCATTTAAATGTTCGTAGGCGGCTTGAACGGTAAACACCGGTCCTCTCACATTGATATTATGGACCTCGTCGAAAATCTCCTCAGTCAGTCCGTCAATGGTTTCCAACCTGAAAATTCCCGCATTCAAAAACAATATATCTATTTTACCAAAATGTGCTACTGTTTTTGCAATTAAATCCTTGCTATCCGCAACACTGGAGGCTTCCGCTTTCACTAAAAGATAATCTCCTGTCAGTTCACTATCTAGGGTATCCAGCTTTTCCTGACTCCTTCCGGTCAAAACTACTTTGGCACCTTCTTCAAGGTATTGTTTTGCAGTCTGCAAACCCATTCCACTGGTCGCTCCTGTAACAATCGCTACTTTGTTTTCCAATTTTTTCATGATATAATTTTATTTGTTGTTTTATTTTGGAACGTTCATTCCGATACAAACTTATAAATAACAGAACGAATGTTCCAAATAAAAATCCATATTTATCTTTCTCTTAACATTTTCCTTTGTGTTTTGTATCTTTCACAAGACTAAACCCATCTGTATGAAAATTGTACCAATCCTTCTCGCACTTGTTTTATTTGTACCCTTTGGTAGTGATGCCCAACGCAGAAAGCGAACAAATCCTGAACCACAAATTGTTTTACAGGATTCCGTTTTCCATGGGTTAAAATGGCGTAATATAGGTCCCTTTAGGGGAGGGCGTAGCGTGGCATCCTCTGGGGTCTTGGGCCAACCCATGACCTACTATATGGGTTCCTCAGGTGGGGGGGTCTGGAAAACCGTTGATGACGGCATCACATGGAAAAATATTTCGGACGGTCAGCTCAAAACAGGTACGGTAGGTGCTATTTCGGTCGCCGAAAGCAATCCAAATATTGTAGTGGTTGGAATGGGCGAGCACGCCGCACGCGGTGTTATGACTTCGATGGGCGACGGCATTTATAAATCAACCGATGCAGGAAAAACCTGGAAGCATATAGGGTTGGATAAGTCCAGGCATATTTCGGATGTTGTTATTCATCCGAAAAATCCCGATATCCTCTTTGTTTCGGTCCAAGGTGCGCAGTACGGTCCATCCCAGGAACGTGGAATCTACAGATCTACGGACGGAGGTAACCGCTGGGAAAAGGTCCTCTTTGTAGATGAAAACACGGGAGCTTCTTCACTTTCAATGGATATGAACAATCCCTTGATCCTATATGCCGCCATGTGGCAGCATCGCCGGTATCCCTGGAAAATGGAATCGGGCGGTCCCAGTTCGGGCTTGTACAAATCCACGGATGGGGGCACCAGTTGGAAACCAATGAAAGAAGGCTTGCCCAAAGAATTTGGCAAAGCAGGAATCTCTGTTTCCCGTGCCAATCCAGACCTGGTATTCGCGGTTATTGAAGCTGAGGGAAAAAAGGGTGGGCTCTATCGAAGCGATGATGCCGGGAAAAAGTGGAAACAGGTCAACACAGACCGTATCAATATTGCCCGCTCATGGTATTACATGGAAATATTTGCCGACCCCCAAGACGCCAATGTGGTTTATGTCCTAAATGCCCCTGTGACCAAATCCATTGATGGTGGTAAAACATTCACTCCACTACCCACGCCCCATACCGACAATCATCATTTGTGGATACACCCTTTTGATAATTCCAAAATGATCAATTCAAATGATGGTGGAGCCAATATTTCGAATAACGGAGGTAAAAGTTGGAGTACTCAAAAAAATCAATCCACTTCGCAATTCTATCGCGTGATAACCGACAATCTTGTCCCCTATAATGTTTATGGAGGACAGCAGGACAATTCTGCCATAGCTATAGCAAGTAGAACGAACGACAACGGAATTGACTGGAAAGATTGGTATTCCGTAGCAGGATGTGAAAGTGCTTATCTCGCATTTGATCCAGATAACCCAGCTGTAGTTTACGGCGGATGCTATCAAGGAATTATTGAAAAGTGGGTGAGAGCATCCAATGAGGGAAAACCAATTAAGGAATATCCTGAACTCGGTTTGGGAAAAGTACCGAAGGACTTCAGATTCCGGTATAACTGGAATGCCCCCATTATAAGTTCTCCCCATGACAGAAATACGATTTACCACGCTGGAAATGTCGTTTTTAAAACCCAAGATGGGGGGCAAAGTTGGGAGGTGGTAAGTCCTGATCTGACCCGGAACGAAGTTGAAAAACAAGGCCCTGGCGGCGGACCCTATACTAACGAAGCTGCAGGTGGGGAAAATTACAATACCATCATGTATTTGGTGGAATCGCCACACGAACGAGGCGTACTTTATGCCGGCTCCGATGATGGCCTCGTGCATGTTACGAAAAACGGTGGGGACACTTGGGAGAACATTACACCTCCCAACCTTGGGGAAGGCATCGTCAACAGTATTGAAGTCTCCCCCCATGACCCGAGCACCGCTTACATTGCCGTTATGGGGTATAAATCCATGGATTTGAAACCCCATGTCTTCAAGACCTCGAACTATGGGCAAACTTGGACCAAAATCATTAGGGGCATCACGGATGAACACACCTTTGTCCGGGTCGTCCGGGAAGATAAAAAGCGAAAAGGATTATTATACGCAGGAACAGAAACCGGTCTATATCTCTCTTTTGATGATGGTCAAAACTGGCAACCTTTTCAATTGAACCTTCCGGTGGTTCCCATCAATGACCTCATCATCCAAGACAATGATTTGGTCGCTGCCACTGCAGGAAGGTCCTTTTGGATTTTGGACGACCTATCTTCACTTCAAAATACTTCGGGCAATGAAAATACGTTGACCTTATTCAAACCTAAAGATACGTATCGAATTTTTGGAAGTAGTGCTGAGAAACCAGTTCCCGGTCTCGGTCAAAATCCGAAATCAGGCGTTATTTTCGATTATTTTTTGGCAAAAGATGCAGATTCCTTGGATTTGAAGTTGGAAGTTCTACAAGCGGGAAAGGTCATTCGAACACTTACCAATAAAAAACCAAAAGAATTTAAGTCTTGGCCAGGAGGACCTCCCAAACCTGTGGTGCTACCTTCAAAAAAAGGCTATAACCGATTCCACTGGGACATGCGAAAAGAAAAAATTCCTGCAATCGACAAAGTTTTTGTCTTTGGCAATTATAGCGGTTCACGAGTGGCTCCCGGAGATTATGTACTTCGTATGAGTTTGGAAAATGAAACCGTGGAAACCACAGTCAAGCTCCTCCCCAATCCTAGAATCCAAGCAACTTCCGCAGACTACACCGAACAACAGCAAATGCTGGACCAAATAGAAAACACCATTCATCTTATGCACAAGGCTGTGAATCAGATGCGTTCGGCAAAAGCGCAGTTAAAAAAATATAAAAAGTTGCTGAAGGATAACGAGAAGGCCAGCGAACTTTTAGCACTTGGTGACTCCTTGGTAAAACGCATCGAAGTTTGGGAAGAGAACCTGATTCAGCCGAAACAAAAGACCTTTCAAGATGTCATCAACTTCCACAACCAACTGAATGCCGATTTCATGCATTTAAAGGGTTTTGTTGATACCGCTGAACCCCAAGTGACCGAAGGGGCAAAAGAACGTCTTCGTGATTTGCTTGTGCAGTGGAATGGCTTCAATACAGAAAAAAAATCCATTGTGGAGGATGAAATGACCAAATACAATACACTTTACAAAACCATGAACTTACCCGCGGTCTTGTTGAGTGAATAGCAAAGGCGCTGTGGAAAAACCATTTATTTGTGATACTGTTTTTAAAGGAGTGGATTATACCCAAAAACCATTGCCTAAAGCTGAATATGAACACTGCGTTTTCCAAAACTGTATTTTTTGCGAAGGGTTCCTGGACAACCAAAACTTTATGGAGTGTGAATTTCTGGAATGCGATTTGACCAATACCAATGTAAAGCATACTATTTTTAAAGAGTGTTTTTTTAAGGAATCCAAACTGATAGGTTTATCCTTTAAAGATTGCGATACTTTATTTATCTCCATGAACTTTGAGAAATGTAACCTTAGTTTCGCATCTTTTTATGCGCTCTCCCTCTCACGAACAAAGTTCATGGATTGCAACTTGCACGAAACGGATTTTACGGAAACCAACCTCACTGGGTCATGGTTTCAAAAATGTAATTTGGACAGGACCATTTTTCAACAAACCGTTTTGGATAAGGTCGATTTTACTACAGCTTTCAATTTTTCCATTGATCCCGGAGCAAATCGTCTTAAGAAAGCGAGGTTTTCCAAAGACGGTCTTATCGGATTATTAAAAAAATACGATATTGTAGTCGCCTAAATCTTAATAATGTCAGAAAAAGCCTGCTTGGAGTGTGGCGAAAAAATTATTGGCAGGGTGGACAAAAAATATTGTTCCGATTATTGCCGAAACAGCTACAACAATCGCCTAAACCGCGATAGTAAAAATTTGTTGCGCAACATAAACAACAGACTGCGAAAAAACTATCGCATACTCAGTAATTATTCCCTAACAAATGGAAAGGCAACCACAACAAAATCTTCACTAAAGGACAAAGGATTTGATTTTGACTATATTACCCACATGTATACCACTAAAAAGGGAACGGTCTATTACTTTCTTTATGACTTTGGGTATTTACCACTGGACAACGACAGGTACATCATCGTAAAACGGGAATAATGGGCTATTTCCAGTTCTGGGCGTTCAATTTAAGAGCAGCAATAACGATATCTTTTCTACTTATCTGTCCTACCAAAATATCATTTTTCATCACCGGAAGTCTACGCCGTTTGTGCTTATCGAATACCCCGGCAGCATCAAAAATACTCATATCATGAGGTATGGTCTGGACATCTTTGGTCATATACCGTTCTACGCTTTTGTCCAATATCGGTTGATTGAAATATCGACTTTCTGAAATTTGTTTCATACAATCTGCCTCAGAAATGATTCCGACCAAAAACCCGTTTTTATCCATTACGGGACCTCCAGAAATATGATGTTTCGCAAAGGCTTCCATTACTTCCAAAATGGATTGTTTTGGAGAAAAAGTAATCAATTTTTTGGTCATATAATCCTCAACCAGAATCGGGGCAATAAATTCTTTTTTGGAAGAATCTTTGGAACGAATTCCTTGAAAACTCTTTATAGCCATAAGGTTGATTTTAACAGGTGAGTATTAAATATAGGGATTTTTAACGAATTTTTTAAATTTTTCGTACATAATATGAAGACCTTTCAGAATTTCATAAATTTAGCTACCAACGTAACTGACTATGAAATTTTCTAAAAATCTAGCCTTTCTACTTCTTTTATTTGCTGTGTATTGGAGCTATAAGTCCTTGATGCCAGACTACGAAAAAGATGAAGACGCCCCCGTTGCTGAATTTTCCACCGATCGTGCTCTCATTCATGTAAAAAACCTATCAAAAGAACCCCATGGTGTAGGTTTTCCAGGGCATTCCCGAACAAGATCTTATATCATTTCCGAGTTAAAGAAACTAGGCCTTGAAACTTCCGTACAAGAGGGCTATATCCTTGGGGACAACGCCTCGTTGACCAAGGCAATCAATATTTTGGTTCGGGTCAAAGGTTCCGGAAATGGTAAGGCCTTGATGCTCATGTCCCATTATGACAGTCATCCCCATTCCTCTTTTGGCGCCAGTGACGCCGGAAGTGGGGTTGCTACCATATTGGAAGCTTTACGTGCCTTTCTTTCCTCAGGTATCACTCCGAAAAACGATATCATCGCCCTGTTCAGTGATGCGGAAGAGCTAGGATTGAACGGAGCTAAACTTTTTGTTGACCAACACCCCTGGGCCAAAGACATTGGAATTGTATTGAATTTTGAGGCCAGGGGCAGCGGTGGTCCGAGTTATATGCTTGTGGAGACCAACAGGGGCAATGCCCGGCTCATTGATGAGTTTAAAAAGGCCAATCCCAAGTTTCCCGTGGCCAACTCTTTGGCCTATAGTATCTATAAAATGTTGCCCAACGACACAGATTTGACGGTTTTTAGAGAAGATGCCGATATTGATGGCTTCAATTTTGCTTTTATCGATGACCACTATGACTATCATACCGCTTTGGACCGCTACGATAGATTGGATAGGAATACCCTTTCCCATCAGGGTTCCTATATCATGCCGCTTTTGGCACATTTCAGCAATTCAGATGTAACCTATCTAAAAAGTTTAGATGACCTGATTTACATAAATCTTCCTTTTTTCGGACTTATCACATATCCCTTCGAATGGATTTTTCCCATGCTTTGGATCATCGTATTCCTTTTTACTGGTCTACTTGTTTTTGGTTTCAGAAAAAAACTAGTATCCGGCAAAGGTGTTTTATTGGGTGTACTTCCCGCCTTGATTGCTTTATTGGTAAATGGACTGTTCGGATATTTTGCCTGGAAGGCGATAATCTGGTGGTATCCTGGATTTAAAGACGTATTACATGGGTTCACTTATAACGGCCATACCTATATTTTGATTTACGTATTGCTCTCCTGCGCTGTTTGCTTCTGGGTATACCACAGGTTTAGAAGAATCAAAACTCCCGATATGCTGGTTTTCCCAATATTCTTGTGGATTCTCATTTGTTGGGCGGTCGCATTGTATTTAGAAGGGGCCAGTTTTTTTAGCCTACCTGTCTTTGGTGTCCTTGCAGCCTTTTTTGTGATTCTGAAACAAGAGAAACCGAATCCCTTTCTCCTGGTTTTCTTGGGTTTACCGGCCATCTTTATCTACGCGCCCTTTGTAAAAATGTTTCCCGTAGGGCTAGGTCTGAAAATGTTGTTGACCACAACCCTGTTCACCACCCTACTATTTTTTCTGCTCTTGCCTTTTATCGGTCAATTGAAAAACAAACAACGCTTTGCGTATCTTTCGTTGTTCCTATTTGCGCTTTTCTCTATTTCCGGGCATATCCAATCAGATTTTGATGAAAAGAATCCAAAACCCAGCAGTTTGCTATACACGTACAATCAAGACACGGACCAAAGCCTTTGGGCCACGTATGACCATGTTCTCATAGATTGGAATAAGCAGTATTTGGGAAAGAACAAAAAAATGAAGGATACAGATAGTTATAAAACCATTCCCAGTAAATATGGAATTGATTTTACTTACATGGGCGAAGCACCTAAAAAAGACATTGCATTACCATTGATTGATACGGTACGCGATACCGTTGTCGGAAATGAACGTATCCTTGAGATATGTTTTACCCCAAAAAGGGACATAAATCGTTTGGATATTTATACCAACCCGATTCACCTGAACTCCGCAAAAATCAATAATATACCGATGTCCAATTACTTTTTGGAGAAGCGAAAAACCCGCTTGGTCACACATTATGTCAGCGATAATGATTACACGGAACTGGGAATAAGTTTTCCCAAGGATTCCTTATTGGAACTTACTTTTTATGAAGCGAGCAACGATTTGCTCACCAATACCTTGTTCACGGTTCCTGAAAGGCCAAAAACCAGCATTCCCATGCCGTTCGTTCTAAACGATGCGATTCTTACCATTAAAACCGTAAAGTTTGAGTAGGTCGATAGGTATTTTGGGCTGTGGTTGGCTGGGCTTTCCATTGGCAAAAACACTAATGGCACATAACTACGAAGTATATGGGACCACCACATCGGGAGAAAAAATGGAACCAATGGACCAAGCCGGCATACAACCGTATAAAATTGCTTTGCACCCGGATAAGATTGTAGGAGATATCGATGGGTTTTTGGCAAGAGTAAACCATTTGGTCATCAATGTTCCGCCACGGCTCAGAAAAATCAATGCCGAAAGCTACGTAGATAAAATGAAATTACTTCATTCCAAAATACTACAAAGCAACATTCAAAACATAATTTTTGTCAGCAGTACTTCTGTTTACGGAAACATTGCCCACGAGATAACTGAAAGCACCGCGCCCCAACCCTTGACGGAATCGGGAAGACAACTTTTGATTTGTGAGGCTTTGTTTCAAAATACTGTTTCTCTGAACACCACCGTGATCCGTTTTGGAGGTTTAATAGGACCGGGTAGGCACCCCGTTACCATGCTTTCTAAAAAGAGAGGCCTGTCCAATGGAAACGACCCCATAAATCTTATCCATCTGGAAGATTGCATTCATATCATACAAACGGTTTTGGAAAAACGATACTGGAATGAGATGTTCAATGCAGTTTATCCCTATCATCCCACAAAAGAGGAATATTACACCCAAGAAGCATTAAAAAGGGGCATACCTGCTCCAATTTATGCATCAACTTCAGGCGAAAATATCAAGGGTATTGTAAAAAGTAGGAATTTTATTAACAAAAAACATACATTTTACACTTCTATTGTCTCTTAATTGACCACAGATAAATAACGTTTCGCAACAATTAAGATAATTTTAAGTTAATAAGATGCTGATTACAAGTAAGTTATATTTAATATTTTCTACTTTTATCCCAGATTAAGTTATTTTACGTAATGGGAAATTCAAGATTAACGATGAGAATCTTGATGGAGATGGAGAATTTGATTACAAGAAGTAGTGCAAACCAAAACATAACCTCAAGATTTCAGGACTTGCACAAGTCGATTTTAAGAAAACACTACAATGCGGCTGATGTGGAAATAGATTACCATCGGCACCGCATAAAAATGGATGTAGTCCTAAATGACAAGGAATACGACCCAAAAACTGTCAATACGGTTGTCTCCACAATACCCGTAAACCTATTTTACGAGCATTTGACCGCATTCTTAAAGACCTGTTTGGCACAAGACGTGAAAAGTCTTGCTTTTTATGCCAGATTGTTAAAGCAATATTCCAATAAGGACATTACGTTTATGGCCATTTAGGCCAGCTATTACCCTATTGTACTATCCATTTTAAAGACCCTTTTGGTCTTTGCTCTTTCTTTAACAGCGGAATACCGATAATTTTTTTAGTTTTGGCCCTCTAAAATAGGAATGATGAAAAATCTTTTTTGGGCATTTTTTATTTTGATAGGAACCTCAACCTTTGCCCAGTCCAATAACAGTTTGGCCGAACACTACAGAGCTTACTATGATGAAATGCGCTTACAAGGAGATGTGAACGGCGTGATAAATGCGCTGACCCATTTAAATGTTCTGGTACCGTCCAAAGAAAGAAAGGACACCTTGGCCTATGTGTACATGAACAACAATCAACACATTCAGGCCCTTAATACCATAGGAATTGAAAAATTGGCCGACGATTCCGATTTGGCGGTTCAGGTCAAAGCAGTTTCGCTTAAAGCATTGAACCAACCGAAAAGGGCGCTGGAACACTTTGAAGTATTGTTCACTCGAAAACCCTCTGCTTATTTGGCTTATGAATTGGCCGATTTAAAAATACAAATAGGAGACAATGATGGTGCTTCCACTAATATTGAGTATGGGATTACCAATGCCAAGGACGATATGAAATATGCATTTTATGAGCGTCAACAACCCTATGAAGTTCCCTTGAAAGCGGCCTTTTATCATCTTAAAGGCCTGGTTTCTTACAATAAGGACAAAAATAATATCGACTCTGCAATCGCTTCCATTGACGAAGCCTTAAAGATTGAACCCAATTTCAATTTGGCCAGCTTAAGCAAGCAAGCGCTGGAATCCCGAAAGGAAAACGGGGAAGAAGATAAATAAATCTATTGGTTTTGCTTGTATTGTAGAAGCAAAAGGCTGTCTTTTTCCTTTTTTAATTGTATCAATTCTGCCACGTTTTCATTGGGCACCGCAATGGAAAGGACATAATGGGCTATTTTCCATTGGCCTTTTGTTTTTTTTAGGACCCCAGAGCCTCTGCATAGTTTCATCTGGGTGTCCAAGAGTTCGTCAAACCAGGCGGTTTTCTTGGATTGGTCCAAATAAATGTTTCTTTCTACCGCGGTAAAACTCCAAGCTTTTCCTTGGTCAAAAAAGGGTTTGGAATACGACCTAAATTCTTCATTCTGCCAATTTTCCGTTGCGTCTGTACCAATGAAAACAGCATCATCCGTCATTTTTGAAAAATAAGCTTCAAAATCAGCGTCTGCAGCAGCCTTGTGCCAGGCATCTAAAAGTGTGCTGATTTCCGTTTTCGCCTGGTTTTGGGACAATCCCAAATGCGCAATAAAAAAAACTAAAACAACTATCCTATGGTTCACTTTCATCCAAAATAAGTTTTGTATCCAACTGGCTGCTCAAAATACTATTGAACTGCTGTCTTATGATGTTGTAGGCATTCAGCATTTCAACCGTTGGTCCAGTAGTGTCCACTTTGTTCAGAATACTGGACTTTACTTTTAACAAAGAGGTTTTGAACACCCGTTGTCTGCTCTTTATTTGAAACGTATCAAAAAGTTCAGGGTATTTTCCTTGGGAAAGTTTCTTTTCTTTTTCCAACAAATCATCTATCGCCAAACTTAAATCTTCATTATTGGTCGATCTGTACAGAACATCAATGCTTTTGGTCAACTCCTTGAACTCCTCCCATCCGTCAAGTATCACCACCGCGTCTTGATTCATCTCTATTTTCTTTGGTAATTTTTGATAATCAAAACTTTGGACTTCATCCGAGGTATCCTTGGATGTCTCCTGCGCTTTTTTGCACCCGCATATCAATAGAAGAACAATAAAGATTTCTCTTGTTTTTCGCATAGGCGAATGTACAAATTTTGAGAAAGGCTATCTTTATCCCCAATTGGAATTTAACGCCATTTTTAATGCAAAAACCTATCTTAATCCTTGGTGCCTGTGGTCAAATTGGAACGGAACTCACCTTAGAACTTCGGTCAAAATATGGGGCCGATTCCGTAGTGGCCAGCGACATACGGGAAGGGAGTGAGTCCTTGATGGCCCAAGGCCCATTTGAACTTTTGGATGCCACAAGCTATGAGGCCATCGAAGATGTAATCATGCATTATGAAATAGAGGAAGTATATTTGATGGCCGCCATGTTGAGCGCCACCGCAGAGAAATTCCCCATGCGCGCCTGGAATCTGAACATGAATTCTTTGTTCAACGTGCTCAACCTGGCCAAAGAAGATAAAATAGAAAAAATCTTTTGGCCTTCAAGTATTGCTGTTTTCGGACCCAATACTCCCAAAAAGAATACTCCCCAGAGTACAATTATGGAGCCCAGTACCGTATACGGAATAAGCAAACTTTCCGGGGAACGTTGGTGTGAATATTACCATCAAAAGTTTGGGGTGGATGTTCGCAGTCTACGTTATCCCGGACTTATCAGTTGGAAAACTATGCCCGGAGGTGGAACTACGGATTACGCTGTGGAAATATACCATCAAGCGATCGCATCAGGAACGTACCAATGCTTTCTTACAAAGGAAACCCAACTACCCATGATGTACATGGAAGATGCCATAAAAGCAACTATTTCCGTTATGGAGAGCGACCCAAAATCACTTACGGTACGTTCCTCTTACAATTTGGGAAGCATGAGTTTCACACCAAGCGAAATCGCAGATAGTATCCGAAAATATATTCCCGGATTCGAAATAGATTATTTGTCCGATTTCAGGCAGCAAATCGCGGATTCTTGGCCCAGTAGCATTGATGACCAAGCAGCTCGGAAAGATTGGGGATGGCATCCGTCCTTTGATTTGGAGGCGACCACCAAAACCATGTTGAAGAACCTGAAGGCCAAGGTCTAGAAAATTTAGTTATTCTTCTTCAGGGTTAGGGAACTCTGAATTGGGCAACGCATTTATTTCTGGAGGAGGAACGACGGTTTCATAGGTATCATCAAAATTGGCCATACTACGCTCCAATTTAGAACTGATTTTTACCAAATATTTTGTGTCATGTGTTGAAACTTCCACAGCTTCAATACTTTCCCCTTTCAGATTCTTGAAATTAATGACGTCATTGTCTCCATAACCATCCGGATACTTCTCCACTAGAAGTTTAAGGACTTCAGGAGTAAGCTTCTTATAGTCGACAATAACGCGTTTGAGGTTGTTCATAATGAGATTGTATCATCATGTATAACTAAAGTTAGAATAAAAATGTGTTCGATTGGAAGTTTTCCCAAGAAAAATCAATCCTTGTTTATATCTGATTTCCCTCCTGTTTTTTTTATTAACCGTATCGATTGTATCTCTATGCCCTTATCTATGGGTTTCAGCATATCGTACATATTGAGCGCGACAATGCTGGCACCATGCATGGCCTCCACCTCTACTCCTGTTTTGTAAAAGGTTTTAACCTCAACCAATACCTCGATTTCCAAATTTTTGATGGAAAAATCGATACTGCAAAATTCTATTGGCAAAGGATGACAATCAGGCAATAGATCAGCGGTTTTTTTGACTCCCAAAAAACCTGCCGCCCGACTCATGGAAAAGACGTCTCCCTTAGGAACCGTACCCTTTTCAATGGCCCGTATGGTCCTGGTAGCACTCACTTTGACCACAGCTTGCGCAACTGCTGTTCGTTGTGTTGATTTTTTTTGTGAAATATCTACCATATCCTATGTATTCACTTTCCATTGATACGAGTCATCTTCAAAGTGTTCTTTGCCAAAGACAGGAACTTGGGACTTGATTTCCTCCACCACATGCTGAAGGGCGGCAAAGGCTGTTTTTCGATGTGGGGAGGAGACAAAGACAAAGAGACAGATCTCACCCACACGTACACTTCCCAAGCTGTGATAGATGTGCATGCCAGTAATCTCAAACTTTTCAAAAGCAGTCTCACGGATTTCATTAAACTTTACGTTGGCCATTTCCTCGTAAGCGGTATATTCTATGGCACTAACTGTCTTACCATTGATTACATCTGCACGTACCTGCCCCAGGAAGATATCATGAGCCCCAATTTGGGTATTGGCTTGGTGTTCGGCAATAGACCCAGCGATAAAGTCGGGCGAAATCGCCCCAGATAAAAACACTTGTTGCATTCTCCTCTCCATAACGAAGCTTTTCGCTAAAGTAGTCAAGAAAACAATTAAATAGTAGCCGCCCCAATCTATTTTGGGACCGAAGGAAAACACGGGCATTTCTGAATGTTGAACCCTTCTTTGACCATTGTACCAAATAATGGTTCTTGTCAACAAGAATCCTTTGTCAATTTCAATCAACTACTTAGATTGCTGTAGTAATTGGTACACCTCTATATATTCGGACATTTTAAAATCCGAAAAGGAATAAATTTGAGTAAATCGTTTAGGTAGTGGTCTGGAATTTTTCGGTAACTGATGTTTTACTGCTCCTTGGCATCGGGCAAGGTTTCTTTCTAAGCATTACACTTCCCATACTAACCAATAAAAATAGCGCTGCCAACCAAATTTTGATTTTGCAGCTACTGTTGAGCGGGTTCATCTTGCTGGCCCGAATGGCGCTGCATGATGCGAAAGAGCTTTGGATTGTCCAACGGTTGGCTCCTCTGGAATCCATTATATTCATCTTTGGCCCTTTAGGATATATCTATCTGAAACGTCTATTGCAAAAAGGCCAAAAGCGATTTAAACTCCCCTGGTTTCATTACCTGCCGGCTTTGATATATCTCGTTTATCTGTTGTATCTGGGTACGTACTCCAACGAAGAATTTGGCCAGAAGTTAATCCAAGGATACTTTTCAGACGGATTTTTTATCGCTGAGTTGGCTGCTATCTTATTTAACTTGTATTACTGGTTTTTGGGAATACTTTTTTTTCTTAAAATCATAAAAAAGGAAAAGGAACAATATTCGTTTGAGCAGTCGGCAATTTTTTTCGTTCGCGTACTATTGGTTACATCGGGAGTTGTTCTGTTTGCATGGACGGCCAGCTTTATCAGTGTACACATTTTTAATGTTTTCCTTCCCGTAATCAATTATAATTTCGTCTGGATAACCATTCCCATACTAATCTATATTGTTGGGTTCTTTGCCCTAAAACAGCCAGAAATAGTAAGGGTAATGGTCACTGAAAAACCAAAAGGCCGGGTCAGGGAGTTGCTGAATGAACAGGGAATTACCCTTTTAAAACAAAAGTTGACCAAACTTATGAAAGATGAAAAAGTATATTTAAACAATGAACTGTCACTGGTCAATCTTTCAAAACAGCTCAATACCAGTACAAACAATCTATCCTGGTTATTGAATACCGTTTACAATTCTAATTTTTACGACTTTGTCAACGAGTATAGAATAAAGGCGTTCGTTTCTAAATTAGAACAAGAAGAGCATAAAATGAAAACACTTTTTTCTTTATCGATGGAAGTAGGTTTTAACTCAAAATCGACATTTAATAAAGCCTTTAAATCCGTGCTCAACGAAACCCCGAGCAGCTATATCAAAAAGTTGGCGGGGTAGTATTTGGTTCGATGCTATAACTCCGGTCGATTCTTCAGGACTTTGCGCAGTAAACTTGTTATTCAACTAAATAAATAACATCGTATGAAAGCAATCCAAAGAATTGGCAAATATCAAATACTGTGTTTGATTCTTGCCCTTAGCATTTTTCCCATTTATTCCTGTTCCTCCAATTCTGATGATATGACTCAAGAACCTGAGGGTAGCGAAAATCCAGAACCGGAAAATCCAGCAGATAACAAGGTGAGAACCCTGGTGGCCAACCTCGGTGCCAACGATGGGCTCTCCATAGATTCAAATGGTATAATCTATGCGAGCAATTACGGTATGGCCGTGGGTACCGAAGTGGTCCGCTTTGACCCTACCTCCTTAGCGATATCCACTGCGGTAAACAACGTGTTGGCCCCGACAGGAAATATTACTGACGGGACAGGAAACACCTTCGTTGTACACAATGCGAGACCAGTGGAACCCCAATCCAATCAATTTATTGGGGATGTGATCCGAATAGACAGCGATGGAAATCGGACTGAATTGGCCACCTTACCCGGTTTTCCTTCAGGAATTACTTTGGACGAACAGGGCAATGTGTATATTTCCAATTTTGCCTTTCCCGGTATCCATAGGATAAGTCCCGATGGAGAAATAACCGTTTACGTTCAAGACCAAAGACTGGCAGGAGGTGTGGGCATTGATTTTGACGATAATGGCAATCTCTATGTAGGTAATTTTATAACTGGTGATGTTCTCCGAATAGATGGGGATAAGGCTATCGAGGTTTTGGCCACAATACCGACCAAAAGGGAAAATTTTGTTATCGGTTACATAACCTATTTTGATAATGCGATTTTTGCAACTGCCCCTGGGGAACACGTAATCTATAAGATTACATTATCTGGTGAAACCTCAATTTTTGCCGGTTCTGGAACAGAAGGAACTGAAGATGGAAGCCTTTTACAGGCCTCTTTCGACACGCCAAACGGTATTGTTGGGGATGTGGACAGAAATGTGCTCTACGTCACCGAAGCCGAGGGAGCTGCACTTCGTCTGATAGACTTAAACTAACTGTATGTGGTCATTTATCTAGAGTAATCTGCTTAAAAACAATTAGCACTGGTTCCACCAAAGGGCGCCTTACTAAAATGGATGTAGGGGGCCCTTGTAGTTTTTTAATTGAAGTTATAGGGCAAGTTGTCCCCTTAAAAGGGTATCAAGAAGGTAAACTCAAAAACCATTTAGGAAAGTAAAGAGCTTTCGGTGCTGTAATGCTCTTAGCTAGTGTATATTTGATAAAGAAATACCGAATTTTCCATTAAAACATAAGTCCAAACAGCTCAATATGGCCTATGAGAACTTCTAACGATACGGGAAACCCATTATACAACGAGGCATGGCCTAAAATCACTGGGACGTTTTTCGATATAATCCAAAAAAACGGAACCCATAAGAAACTAAAGAAAGGGACTGTTTTTTTTGAGGTGGGTGACCCAAGTTATGATTTCGCTTTTGTGCAACACGGATGTCTAAGAATCATAGACAGGGTAAATGACCGAACGATTGTAAGTGTGGAACAAGGACAATTTATTGGTGAAATTGGAATGCTTATGGGTCAAAAAGCCTTTTTAGCAGGTATCGCAGGAGAAGATTCAGAGCTTTACACAATACCTCAAAAACAATTTATGGAGTTGGTCACCACAATACCGGAATTGGGGGAAATAGTGGTATCAGCTTATGCCGCTCGCCGTAAGTTGCTGATGGAATGGGGCGAGGGTGGCATTATTTTGATTGGTGATGATTCGACCAAAAAAATAAAGGTACTCTTAGAGTTTTTAGAGCGCAGTCATATTCCGTTTCGAAACATTCCTTGGGGTCATCCTGAGGTCAAAAAATTAAAAGTGACCTGTGACCTGCCGGATTCTGGGATAATCGCAGTCATTGGTAATTCTACCGTTATTTGTGAACCATCACCTTTTGATATTGCAAAAAATCTGGGTCTTGATCTAAGCGTTGATAGCTCAAAAGTGTTTGATGTTCTTGTCATAGGCGCTGGGCCTTCAGGTCTAGCAGCTTCAATTTATGGGGCTTCAGAAGGTTTGTCCGTACTCACCATTGAGGACACGGCCATAGGTGGGCAAGCGGGAACTTCTTCGCGTATCGAGAATTTTTTCGGTTTCCCCAAAGGGATTTCAGGGGCTGATTTGGCGTATAACGGGGAAATACAAGCGATAAAATTCGGAGCACGCTTGGCAGTACCGCGGAGAGCTGAGAAACTAATTCAAGAAAATGGCCATTTCCGTTTGGAGTTCAATGATGGAGGATATGCTCTTGGACGAAGCGTCGTTCTTGCAAACGGTATTCGTTACCGTAGGCTTCCAATACCGGGGCTAAAAAATTTTGAAGGTCAAGGTATCTATTATTCGGCGACTAAATTGGAATCAAGATTTTGTAAGGACCAAAATGTCGTCATTATTGGTGGAGGAAATTCAGCAGGGCAAGCCGCGATGTTCCTCTCCAGATTTGCAAAGCATACCTACATTGTGGTACGCGGAACGGGATTAAGTGAAACCATGTCATCGTACCTCTCAAAAAGGATTCTGAAAGATGAGGATATCACCCTTTTAACCCACACTGAAATAAAAAATGTTATCGGGACCGACGAACTGGAAAAAGTAGAACTACAAAATACATTGAGCCGCAAGGTCCATAAAATAGATACCCATGCCTTGTTCATAATGATCGGTGCCGTGCCCAACACCGAATGGTTAAAAGAGGCAGTAAAACTAGATAACAACGGATTTATACGTACAGGTCAGAACACGTCTCCATACGAAACCTCGGTGCCAGGGGTCTATGCTGTTGGAGACATCCGGTCGGGTTCCGTAAAACGAGTGGCCTCAGCAGTAGGAGAGGGTTCTGTGGTGATTTCATACGTGCATCAATTTCTTGAATCAAAGGTCGTTTCATGATACCACGGTCCTTCAACTTCAAAATAAGATGCTTTCCGTCCAATTCTATCTTGGTTTTGTAACCATTTCTGTTGAATGCACAACGTAACTGTATAAATTACATTCTGTGGTTTATTAGGAATTATTCTTTCGTTTTTGAAAGTGTAGAGTAGCCCCGGCAAGAATCGAACCTTTGCCTTAGACCCCTGTAATTAAAGGGCTTTCAGCTTTCAATGAATTTCAATGTTGACGATTTGTGAACTTTTATGGTATTATTCTTCCGCCATTACAAAAGTAATCGAATGATGATAAATGATTGTATTTTACAGGTGTAAAAAGATAAATCTTGATTTGAGGTTTTCATTTTTGTAGTGTTGCTTGTCCCATATCTTACCCCCTAAACTTTGCGCATGGATCCTATTCCGATTTTATAGCGTTCCGGGAGATAAGCGTGAAGTAAAATCGGAAAAGGGCGCAACCTACTGTTGATTTTGAAGTTCCACTTTTTCTTTCATTGCGAGAGCTTTTTCCTTTTTGTTCGATTGAACCACTTGGAAACTCAAATATCCAATTGTCATGCACAGTATAATTAGCACGGATAGAAAGAGCACCAACAACCATTTGGGGATGAGCTTGGCCCGTTTCAGTTTCTTATCGATATCGTTTAATGTTATCATATTCTGTGACCGAATTCTTTCCTGTTGCCTAAGGTGCTCTTTAAGATGATATTCCAACTTTGACGTATCCACTTTCACTTCATTTAGGCCCTTGGATAGGCCTTCCAATTTTTTGATTGAATTCTGGATCCCATTCATCTCGTCCGTCAATAGTTCCATGATTTCATCCAATTTTTTCATTGTTCCCTGTTTTTAAATTCCGATGCCCTGGTCAATGGCGCTTTTAATAATTCTCTTAGAGAACCGCTTTGCCAAGGCCGTTGCGATATTGGTGCTCAGTTCGATTGTTTTTCCAGCAAGTTTTAAGGCCGGGACTTTTGATTTATCCATTACCTTTTTCGCGTTTTCCGAGATTTGGGCGATTATTCTTCCTCCCGACATCGAACGGTGTACCTCACTACCTTTGAGGTTCTTTCCTTTGTACTCAAACCGAAAGCCCTGAAGTTTCTGTTGCCTGTTGATACTTGGGATTACTTTGATGCCCCTTTCTTCCATTAACTTGATATAGGCATCAAGACTTTTCGGTCTTTCCGATCGTATCACTTCTTCATGTACCCCCTTTATCTCGTTTCTTATCCGTTTGACTTTGTCAAGTCTTTGGTGTTGGACATCCCTTGCAGTGGTCAGTCCCATTTCCCTTGCCACCTCATGGGCCCTTTGCTGGCTCCTCTTTCCGATAAAGCTGTCCTTGTATGCTTTTCCATCAAATCCAATCCTATTGGCATATAAATGAATATGGGTATGTTCCTTGTCCCTATGCACAAATGCAATGGCCTGCCTTTCTTTTAGCCCCATGGCCTTGATGAACTTTTTGGTAAGTTCACTTAGTTCTTGTTTTGACAGTCGCTTTCCATCCTCGATACTTGGGCTCAGCACAAAGCTCAGAGTGTTCTTCTTGGTCCGTGGGTTCTGTGATTGTACGATTTTAAATTCTTCAGTGATCTCCCTTGGGTTCTCCCCGGCCAAATGTTGACTGTGGATGATTTCTGCATTCTTCTCCTGGTTCCATCCATAGGAGATGGAAGCCCTCGTATGTGATATGGATTTACCCTTTCCGATCATCTGTTGAAGTTGTAAAGGTGGTTTCTTATCTCATTGGCCAACTGTTCTACTTCTTTGGAAAGCCTTGAATCCCTTTTCTTGAACATGTTGCTTATCCGTTTGAAATTGTTTTTGTATTCCACTAGCATGGAATAGTATTTCAGTTGTTCTGGGGTCAGGCGTTCAATGATGCTATGGCCAAGGGCGGATCCACGGCAATATTCGGAAAGGGAAAGCCCGGCCCTTCTGGCCTTGAGCTTGAGCATCTTCTTTTCATAAATGCTGCACCTGAACTGGATATGTTCCCTTTTCATTTCCCTTTTTCCTTTTGCGACCAGCGGGAGCAAAAGCAAGATTGTCATGACAATGACACATCTTGAATTGCCACCCAACTTCAAAGTAGCAGCAAAGTCAAACAAGGATCAAAAGTGCTCTGTTTTTAACTAAGGAAAAGGAATCCTTTTAAAAGAATCCCAAAGGAAAGAGGGAAACAATAAAGTTTTTAAAAGAGAAAGAATGAGTTCAATTATAAAGCTATACTCCAAAGTAGCACAAGTAAAGGCGCCCTATCCGATTTTTGCTTTACGCTTATCTGTCGGAACACTACAAAAATCAAACAGGATCCAGCGCGGGTAAGTCCTGGTAAGATTTGGGACTCATTTAAGTCGGTTGTTTACAACCTGTAAAGTCTGCCATAAAAGGTCAATTAACGGTACTAATAAAAAAGACCAGAAATGGGACTAGGTCAATAGTTGGAATTAAATCTTCTGTTAAGTCCAATAAAATGGCCGTTTTCAAAGTCATTCATCCGTGTGCCTGGTTATTTTAAGATTTGAAATTCAATGAATTTATTGCTAAACAACCAGCTAGTATTACAAAATTCATTAAACTCTAAAATTCATGGTAATGGCCACAGTATTTTTATCTTTTTCTTTATCAATCTCAATACTATAATCAGAGATATTTATCAAACCATCCACCCTTAATCTATTTAACTCAATGTAGGCAGTGAATTCTTCCTGTTTTGATGTCCCTTTAATTGTCAAGTCACCAATAATGGAATAGGTTCCATCAATTTTTTTGGTGATTACCTCACTTTTGAAAGTGAGCCTTGGATGCTCTTTTCGGTTAAAATATTTCTCCCACATGAGATGTCCATCCCTCAGAAAGTTTCCCGTTTTTAAAGTTGTAACGGCCACTGAGCCTTGAAGACTAGAATTTTCAAGATTTTCGAGGTCAATTTTTGAATTGGACCGAATATCACCAATAGTTCCGTTAATATCTTTGCTTTCAAAGACGAACGTTATGGTCGACTTGTCAGTATTTATTTCTTTCTTATCCAATTGAAGCGAACAAGCGATTAAGATTATTGTTAATAGGACGAAATCCTTCATACCATAATATTGTTTAATGTGATGATTTTAGGTCGCTTAGTTACTTCGGGAACGGATGATAGCCCATACACTTTGGTCTGGTTGGATTTCCCCTTCAGTTTAATGATGTCTACCAATTTGGTTTGAAACGAAAGCGGTCTGTCCAGTTTATTGAGATAGAAACGTGTAAATAACGTGTTGCATTTGTACTTTTTACAAAGCCCCAAGAGTCTAGCCGTTGTATTAAGCACATCGCCGTGATAGGCTGCCGTTTTTGATGTATCGCCCACCAAGGTAGCATTGACCTTTCCACGGCTTATGGCTGCTTTGAAGCTGGGGGTTACACCAAATTTTTCTTGGTATATTTCCTTTGCCTTTTCAAAATGACTATGTATAGTATTTGCGATGTATACGGCCCTCCCATCACTATCATTTCTTGTTAGCCAAGTCAATACGATTTCATCGCCCACAAACTGATAGATATCGTATTTATAAGATTTGGTTACACGCATAATGTCGTCAAAACAGCTGTTCAATAACCTGCTGTATTTTGTATGACCTACTTGCTCTGCAATGGTGGTGGAATTGTTAAGGTCAACGAACATAAACACACGGTCTTCTTCTTTGGGTTCTGCATACTTTCCCATAACATAGTTGTAGAATACGTTTTCGCCAAAGGTCTTTCTAAGACGTCTTAAAAAACTGACGAGGCTACATAAAAGGTAATAGTAGACAAAGTAAGAGACGAAAAAACCAGAAAGAAGAAAGTCTTTGGTGTAGGGGAGCGCTTCTTTAAAAGTGATTTTATTCTCAATCATTTCTGCCACCGTAAATACTAGCACTACAGGAACAGTGATAATCAATGCAATGTCCAATTGCCAAACCAATCTTTTTTTAAAGTATGACAGATTCTTCGTTAACAATGGAAGCAGAAAAGATTCGTGAATCATAAGAACAATACCAATTAACAAACCACTTACCGTTGCCCTTATATAGCCCTCATTCAAATTTATGTCCCTCGTAGGGTTAAAGGATAACCTGATTTCTTCAATTCCGGAGGTTTTCACAAAAACAAATAGATTTACCCCACCTATAAAAAGCAGTAATAAAAGGATGCTCTCTATGAAGGATTGTCGCTTTATGTAATGTATTGGTTTCAATGGTTTTGTTTCCTCTCTCAGATGTTGTTGATTGGCCGGGCAGTCCGCTCATCCTGGTACAAAGCACTTCCTGCGGACTGCCGGCCACCCTAGGTCAATAAGTATTTAACCAACAGATGGCACGCAAACCAACCAATCAACGAAAACACTCAAAATTTATATCCAACACCGAATTGTATGGCCCCTAAGCTCTCACCATCCAGATCAATCAATCTATATCCTGCATTGACGATAAACTTATCTGTGATGAGGTAGTTTGCCCTTGGTGACGCATAAAACCCACCTTCGTTACCATCGTTGATACCAATAGCGTAGCCTATATCGCCCCCAACAAAAAATTTGGGTAATGGCGAAAACCGAAAGCTTCCAGTCAAAGGAATGAACTGTGCATCGTCAACACCTACTGTTATGCCCCCTATTGTAATATCATCTCCAAAATAATTGGTAAAACCAGTACTGGCACCTATGGATATCCTATCGGTAAGGCCATAAAGATATACTACCTCCACACCTATATCACTACTATAGGCATCTTCAAAATCGCCTACTACAATACCGCCCGTAAGTCCTGCACCATAGTTATGACTGCCCTTTTCCAAGGTTTGCGCTTCTAATTCATTGCACAGCAAGGATGTAACCATCATTGCTACAAGTGTTACTATTCTGATCATTTTGTGTTTTGTTTTAAATAAATTTCTTTAATGTGTTCGTAATCGCCATAACTAAATGGACAGACCTTTATACAAATGGTACATCCATTCTCATTGGAAAACGGCACAGCACATTTTTTGTGGTCGATAAAAATTGGATCTCCATTTTCATGGGATTTTGGATTTTTAAAAATGGCCCCTGCAGGACATTTCTTTATACAGTTATCACAGCTATTGCAGTAATCACGCACCCATTCGTGCTCGTTCTCAATATTGAATGGCAGGTTCTCGACATCAGTGAACACTGCCGCCAGCCGTACCCTTGGCCCATTTTTCCTGGTAATGAGTAACCCGTTTTTTCCACTGTAGCCCAATCCAGCATCTATGGCCAAGGGTATGTAATGGACATCGCCCCCTATGGCGTGACCCGGATAGGCGTTAAAACCATTCTGGCGCATCCGTTCACAAATGGTATTGACCACTTCGCCTATGGTATGGTAAGAACGCCATACTTCCTTTAAGCTATCTTTTGATGGTGCTGTTTTTATTTTGGCTTTATCCATCTCAATGGTAAATACCATTGCATTGGGATAAGGTAAGTGAAACCCCTTAAAGATGTGTCTTGGGTTGACTTTGGTATAACCAATATCTGCCGCCCCGAGACTTTTGGCATAGTCTTCAATCTCTTTTAAAAACGTAGCTGATATAGTGGTTCTGGCATTTTTTGGATTCTTTTTAATGCTCCGTATCCCGTTCCACATTTCATAAATGGATAGTCCTACCATTTTATAAAGTCCATTCATCTGTACGATTTTGGATTTAAAGCTGCCATAATCCAGTACTACCAGTGGTACAAGCCGTGGATGCCGAGCTTCCTGATGGGCATTTACCGCTTTCTTACCTTTTTTCAGATAGGTTTCTACCCGTAAAAAGAAGGGTGGTCTACGAATGTGTTCTGAAAACTTAAAGCCAAACATCTTTACAATGGTTTTTGATGGTATTCGACTACATCAATCGTTTATGAAACCAAGAGTAACATCCTTTTTTGGGCTGTCAAGTTTAATGGTACATTTCTTAAAACTTGGCTTTCCCATGCCCGTCATATTGGTCATGGCGATAGGTTCTCTTGGGATACCAATAAAATTCTTCTTGAGCTCGCCATTGTTGTCCTTATCCTGAAACACTGCCACCGCATAGTCGCCGTAGGGTAGATTTTTGAAAGTGTGCGTTGCAGAAGTACCGAAGCCTTTTACTTTTTCAATCTTATAGGCTTTGTTCAATTCGCTTGGAAATCCATCGTTACCTGTCCATAAGACAAAAAACATCGTCCCTTCTTTGGATTTTACATCTTTTACCGTAACCTTAAGTGTCGTAGTATTCATTGTAACTACTTCGTCTTTTTCGATACTTTTATTAGGTACCGTGTTGAAAGACATTAGGCTCACTCCGAGGATTAATGCGATTACCGCCATTTTTAAAAAATTAGATTTCATTTTTCACTTCATTTTTAATTAAACATTTTTATCATTTATCTTGTTGAAAACAAGAAATATCAGGGTCTTCACACCGCTTTCATTGGATTTTTCTTTTCGGTGTACGGTTTCTAAATAGGTTATGATGAATTCAATTAATTCTTCAATACGTTGCTTCTTCTTTTTAAGAAAACCCTCATATGGCTGTATGGCCATTTCCAGGTAATATTCGAAGGTCTGTTGGCGCAATTTTTGATATGTATTTACTATTGCATCGTTACGTTCAAATTGCTGACCGATAGGCGCTTTGAAAAAGCAGGAAATACTTTTATCCACTTTGTAAATGATAGCGTTCAATCGGCCTTCATCGGATTTGTTATTGAAAAAAATCTGCTCCGCAGCGTCGTTCCATTTTGCAATTTCATAATCGCAAAGTGCGTACAACAAGTCGTCCTTGGAGTCAAAATGTTTATAGACCGTTTTCTTGCTGCACCTTAATTCTGAGGCAAGGTCATCCATGGTTATGGCATCTGTATTGCCGTGGTTAAGAAACAGGTCGTGGGCGATATGTAAAATTTCCTGCCGGGTCACGTCAGCTAATTGATTTCGTTGTCCTCTTATTTAATTGAAACCACTCTGGTCTTTCAAAATACCAGCCAACCCACAGTACGATCATAATGATCAGCCCTGGAATGACCGGTTCTTTGGCAGCCCATTCAGCAGCGATTATACCGCCTGTATAGGCAACTACGAGCAAGAAACCAATGTTTCTGGTCTTTGGGATGAGAAATGCGATAACACATAATATCTCAACTATGCCCACACCCAATATCATATGGCCCATTCCAGCCTCGGTCATATTTTCAACCATAAAATCCATTTGGATGAGTTTGGGTATGGCCGTAACGATGAGCAGTATGATAGGAACTATCCAAATGAAGCGCCACTTGCTTTTCTTTACGTAGATTTCTGTGTTGTTTATTTCCATCTTTTAATTGTTTCGGTTGAGCAATGTTCCTGTTATGGTCAATAATTCCGCTTCTTTTTGTTTGAGCGTATAGGTCGCTCGCACAATCCTAAATTGCGCATTTGATAGGTCCAACTGTGCGGTACGCAAATCAGTACTGCTTATCTGGCCGTTGCTATAGTCTATCTGGCTGCGGTCGAAACTCTGCTGAAAGGTTTCCAGATTTGATTTTTCGATGTCCATATCCCTCTGCGCTTGCTGATATTCATCATAGATATTGGTGAACTGTGTGAGGATGTCCAGCTCAGTTTTCGCGATTTCAAGTTCACGTTGTTCAAGGGCCACCTTGGCATTTTGAATATTTCTACGTATGCGACTACCGTCAAAAATGTTCAATCGCAATCCTACACCTACATTCCATCCATCTTGGGTCAATGACAATACCTGGCCGGCATCATTTTGTTGGTCCAAGTAACTGTAACCGCCATTAAGAAATACCTTTGGAGCTTGTTCAGCTTTTAGTGCCTTTAAGTCATACTCGGCTGCCGAAAGGCCTTGTCGTGATAATTGTAACACCGTATTGTTTTCTTTGAGTGTTGCAACGAGTTCCTCTCTTGCTATTAATGGAAAAAAGACTACTTCTTCAATAACTTGAAAAACCGTCTCAGGTTCCCTGCCCATAAAGGAATTAAGTTGGGTTCTGGCGGCTTTATAATTCAACTGTGTTTGGCGTAAAGCCACACTGTCATTCTTTACATCGACCTGTGCCCTTAAAACTGAGGTACGATTGGTGGCACCAAACTTGAAATCGCTTTCGGTTCGTTTCAATCGCTCTTTGCTTATGGTCAGTTGGGCTTCATTGATGCCTACATTGGCTTGTTGCGTCGCAGCATTGAGATATAGGGTGATGGTATTGAGGATGACATTTTCAACCAAATTCTCGGTTTGCAATTGCGTCAAGCCATCCAACGACTTTAAACGATTTAGACGATGAAATCCGCCAAAACCATCAAAAATGGTGTATTCCAAGTTTACTGCGCCTGTAAGTGTTTCGGTTACCGCACCATCGATACTCAAAGGAGCAATACCTTGTGAGCCATCGGGATTGATTTGCAACAGTTCAAGTTCTGTGTTGTTGCTGGCATAGTTATAACTACCTTCTGCATAAATATTCGGTAACAAGCCTGCGTTTCCAGCGGTTGCATTGTTATTGGAAACTACCGTGTCCAGTTGTGCTATGCGGATATCGTAATTGTTTCTCAGCGTTACATCGATTGCATCAGATAACGTAAGCATTTCTTGGGCTAGAACAGAACAGCTTGATGCAATTAATAGGATAAATAAAATATGTTTCTTCATTGTTTACTGCATTTTTTTACTGGCTGCCAATCGTACGGCAGGTTCTAAATCAAAAGCTGTTTTCTCAGAATTTCTATTGAATAGTTTATGCCATCTAAAGCGGACTTTATTCAGTGCTATTAAGAAAATGGGCATCAAAAATTGGACATTGAATATCCCGAAAAGCAGCCCGTAAGCAATTGCAATGGCAGGACCCTTTAAGAACTGAGCACTCAGACTACTACTGGTTATCAAGGGAGCCAATCCCGCAATCGTGGTAATTGACGTTAAAATAATGGGTCTGAATCTTGAATATGCCGCTTCTTTTATGGCTGCTAAGAAGGGTTTGCCCTCGGTCAGCAAATCGTTTAGTGTACTGATGTATACCAAGGTGTTGTTGACAAATACACCCAATAGGGCAATCGTACCGATCAAACTGAAAATATTCAATGCCAGCCCGTGAATACCGTGCCCAATGATAACGCCAATGAGCGCAAAGGGGAACAACATGAAAATCATAACAGCTTGCGAGAACGAGTTACAATTGAAGACGATGAGTGCAAAAATGAAAAAGAACACCAACGGCCCAACAATGACCATCACCTCCAACAGACTTGATGACTGCCGTGCCTGGCCTTCCACACTATAACTGACGGTCGGATATTTTTCCAGGATGGGCGGAATGACTTCACTTTCAATAGCACCGATAGCTTTTGGTGCAGAGACATTGGCACCAGCGACATTGGCCTCTACACGAATTTCACGTTGACCATCGATATGGGCTATCGATAAGGCTCCGGTGTCTTCATAAATACTGGCAATTTCACGAAGCGGAATGGTCGCCCCAGATGGTGAAGCAATACGTGTATCGAGCAATTGTTTTCTGCTTCGCCTGCCCTCTTTTGGAAAACGCACCCATACTTCAATCTCTTCATCGCCACGTTGCAGGTTTTGCGCCTCAATACCAAAAAAACCACTGCGTACCTGTCGCATCACATCACTTAGGGTAAGACCCAGAGCTTCTGCATTAGGTTGTAGCTTTAATTTGTACTCACGTATTCCGGATAGGTCGGTATCGGAAACATCACTCACGTCCTTGTTTTTCTTCATCCCTGCGACCAGTTCATCACGTGCCAAACGCAGTTCTTCCAAATCATTACTTTTTAAAGCAAAGGAAACGGGCAACCCGAATAAGGTCGTAGTTGCACCCAATCCAAAAATCAAGCGGCGTGCTTCGGGAATTTCCGGACTGGCCTGTGCGATGCTCCTTGAAATATCAAAAGAGCTGATGCCACGTGTTTCGCCAGACAGGAAATTGATTTTTACTTTCCCCTGATTGTCCAGCGGACCTGTAATGACCTCCACAAACTGAATGACCTCATTGCCATCGGTGCGTTGTTCATTGTAATCCTCATTTACCCGCCACACGGCATCTTCGATAGCGTATAATTTGTTTTTGGTTTCTTCCACAGGTGTACCAGGCGGCATTTCCAGTTCTACGAATACCGCATTGTCATCAATGTTTGGGAAGAAGGTAAAGCTCAGGACACCGGAACCTACCAGGGCAAAACAACCTACCAACGCACCTATAAAAACAAATACGGTGGCAACACGACTAAATCCACTCTTAAGTACCGTTTTTGAAAAAGCTGGCATAAAGGTTTTGCTCCGTATCCATTCCATGGTATTGGCAAAAGCACGCTCTATTTTTGTGGGCGTAACATCCTCTTTTATTCCCCTGGCATGTGCCACGTGTCCCGGCAGTATGACAAAGGTTTCGATAATGGCAATCATCAGTACGGCAATCACGACAAAAGCTACTTCACTAAAGAATTCGCCAATTTGCTCTGGTAGGAACATAAAAAGGGTAAAGGCGGTAGCTGTGGTCAGTAACGAAATGATAACAGGCGAAATCATTTCCATCGTACCGTCAAGTGCGGCTTTGAGCGGTGGTTTTCCCAGTTCTTTGGCATGGCGGTAAATATTTTCACCCACTACAACGGCATCGTCCACCAGAATTCCCAGTACCAGGATAAATCCAAAAAGGGATACCACATTAATCGTCATATCCTGTATCGGTACGAGAATGAACATCCCCAGCAATGAAATAGGAATTCCCACGGCTACCCAGAATGCCAAGTATCTATCCAAGAACAATGCTAAAACGATAAGCACCAAAATTATTCCGGCAATACCACTGGAGACCATCGTATTGATGCGTTCCATCAGGTTTACCGTACCGTCTTCCAGTATTTTCAATTGTACGGTGGACCGGCTTTCGTTGAACTCGTTGATATAGTTTTTTATGAATTCGGCATTGGCCAAAATATCCTCACTGTTCAACGTATTGACCGTCATTGTAACTACGGGAAGTTTATCAAAATACCTTCCCGTTGCGGCATCTTTGAACTGGTCTTCGATAGTCGCGACATCTTTAAGATAAACGATTTGACCATCTGCAGTCGTGGTTACTTTAATGTTTTTGAGTTCATTGGCATAATACCCACGATTGTCCGCTTTTATATTGATGGTACTATATTCATCTTCAATGGTTCCGCCGAAGGTTTCAATGTTACTGTTGCTGATGGCACTGCTTACTTGCGTCAAGGAAAGGCTGTAGCGCCGCAAATCATTTTCACGAACGCGCACTTCAATTTCTTCGTCAGGAATACCGTCGATGATTACCTGGGATAATCCTTCTTGTGCCATAAAATCGTCCTCAATGGCCTTAGCTATGTCCTTGATTTCGGTAAGTGATAAATCGTTTGCACGTATGGCAAAACTCATCGTGAGGTCGGCAGGTTCGCGTTTTTCAACGGAAGCTGGCTCAACACCAGTTGGGAAATTGTTGATTTTATCAATCGCATTCTTCACCTCCACCAGCATTGCATTGGCATCGGCGTTTTCCACCAGTTCTACTTGTAGTGAAGCCCGGTTATCCTGTGATTGACTGGTCACACGGTCTATGCCGTCCAATCCTTCCAGATTATCTTCAATTTTTACCGTAACACCTTCTTCGACCTCTTCTGGACTCGCACCGGGATAGGCGATGCTCACATCGATAAACCGAACGGTTTGCTTAGGGAAATTGGTGTTTTGGGTGTTCATCAACTGTAACAAGCCCGTGACCATTAAAATGAGCATCACAAGATTGACCAGGGTAGGTCTTAGAATAAAGAATCTTACAAGTGACTTCATGACTACTTCGCTTTTGCTTTAGTGCCCAGTTGGGACGGTTTCACTTGTTCTGTAATCAATACGTCACCATTTTCAAGCCCTTGAATAATGGCGGTATCTTCTTCAACTGCGGCCACTGTGACAGGTTTGGTCACCACAGTTTCATCCTTGATGAGATATACCTTATTATCCCTGGAAATCAATTTTTTGGGAACACGTATTGATTTCTCGAAAGCAGAAGTGGCCAGGGCTCCTTCTACATACATCCCGGATTTGAGTTGGTTATCCCTTACGGACAGATAGACGTTTATAGATTGCGTGGTAGCATCAAGGTTTTCGCTAATGCGTTTTACCGTAGCGATTACATTTTTATCAACACTGCTGGCGTACAGCTGAAACTTTTGCCCCATTTTAAGTGCAGGCAAGTCTGACGGACTTACGGCGGTAACGATTTCATAGGATGCCGTGCTGATGAACTCGCCCAAACGTGCACCAGGACTTACCAAGTCGCCGACATCTACTGAAGCTTGTGTGACCACACCATCAAAAGGGGCATATAACCTATATTTTGAAAGTCGTTCTTCTTCACTTTTAATGTTGTAATAGGTGTCATAAATGCTTCTCCCTGAAAGAAATAACCTCAACTGGTCAGAGGTTCGCGATGGTAAGGAAGGTAGGTTTTTTTCAGCATCAATGGAAGATAGAAAACGGTTCCAGGTATTGAATTCATTAGGATAGTCCAATTCAATATCGGACATTGCCTTTACCAGCTTATTGACAAATTGGCTACGTTGTGAGCGCAGGCTGTATCTCAATTCCGTATCGTCCATGGCAATGATGAGCTGTCCTTTTCTGTAACGCTCGCCATCTTCAAAATTCTTAGTAGTGCTTTTAATGACCCCTTGCACTTCGGCAACGATATTGACCTGCTTTGTGGGAATAACCCGCCCTGTGAGGTTTACGGTACTTTGTATCGTGTCGTTTATGATCCTTTGGGTTTGAAATTCTTTGACGGTTTGGGATTTTACCCCTGCTCGTTCTTCTTTGGAATTACATTGGATGAATACCAAAGCTAATACCAGTATTAATACGGTTTTTATTTTGTTCATGATCAATTAATTATTATTTGCGTTGGGTTTGAAGAAAAAAGGAATGGTCACAACTCTTTATGTAAATGCCTATTTGAAGTTTTTGGCTTATCAAATTTCAAAACAGTTGTACCTGATGGCTTGTCGAATAGATTGCCTACCTCCCTAAAAGCGTCTATTACGACATAATGATTTTCAGTGGCTGGCGCATCATTTAATTGTACACAACAAACAGCGATACTTTTTAAATTAAAGACCTCGTCGGTACAATGAAACATTGTATATTCCGTATTTTGTTTAATAGCTTCTATACTCTTACCGTAGAATAGGGAAACGTCGGTTTGATACTCTTTAATGAGTGCTGCAATAGTTTTATAGTGACCGTTGTGTATTACTCTTGCCTTTAAAATATTGTCTTCCTTTTTCATAACCATTTAGTTAGTTGCAATGTGAACTAATTTTACAAATTTTTTTATTTCAACTTTTCTATTGTTTTGTTGGCCAGGGCAATCAATTTATTCAGTTCTTGTTCATCGGTACCGAACAATTCTTTTGTAAGCCTTGTCAATATCATTAAACCTTTTCCTGCCAACTGTTTACCTTTCAATGTCGAATGAATTAAATTGGAACGACCATCCGTTTCCGAAGTCTGTTTGGTGACGTACCCATTTTCAATCATCGTACCAATGATTCTAGTCATAGCGGACTTGCCCCTTTGTGTATTTTGTGCTAAAAAATTTTGGTCGCAACCTTCATTTTCAACAACTATTTTAAGCAGTCTTAAATGTTCAATAGTAATACCTTCAGCGCTTAGCTCCTGATTTATTCTGGTTTGAAATGCTAAGTGCAGCTCTCGAAGTGTTTTACCCAAAATGACTCCTAAAGGAAGACTTTTAATTAGATTTTCTTCTTTCACATTACGAATATATAATTAGTTCGCACATCAACTAACTACATGGTTAATGTTTAACAATAAATTAATATCTTTAAACAATTTAAAAACTATGGATTCGGTTTTAGAAGAAGGCGAATAATTTTTTTTACCTCTGCTTTTCGCTCATTCATAAAGCGAACATATTGTGTTTCTCCCATTTTAAATAACTGTGTAAAAATTGGTTTCGCTACAAAAGGAAACACAAGTAAAGACATAACAGTAAGAATTAAATGCTGTGGCGCTATGGGTTTAATCTTGTTTTGTTGTTGCTCAAGCAATATTTGCTGAAAAAGATTTGGCAGGACATTGCTATCCGTAATCCTGCTTTGTACTTTATCTTGAAAGGTTTGTGGATGTTGATTAAGTTCGCTGAGAATAAAAATAGGTATGTAAGGATGTTCTGATAAGGTGTCGATATAGTTTTCTGTAAGTTGTTCCAACTTGTCAATAATGTTTTTATCGCCAATCAAAGCGGGAATAATATTTTGCGACATTAGCATAGCAGCATCTTCAATGATACGATTGAACAACTGCTCTTTAGTCTTAAAGTAATAGTATAGCATTGCCTTATTGATATTTGCCATATCCGCTATTTCCTGAATACGTGCACCGGCACTACCTTTTGTAATAAATACTTTTTTAGCAGCTTCAAGGATATCTTTTTCGGCGTCTCGCTTTTCCATATCATATCAATGTTTAGGCTAAATTACTTGTTATGCCTGATTCAAAACATTTTTAAAATCCTTATGTAATCAGAATTGGTATAGAGCGGACCATCTAGTCAAAACGTCGCCAAACTGACCGCTCCGACGGGAAAATTAATAATTTAGGTTATTGCTAGGAAATGCTAAAATTTAAACCATCCTTGAAGGAGTTATTGTTTAAATGGAAAAATAAGATTATCAATTTCGATGAGGGTCTCTTAGGTACTGATAAATGAACCTTTTAAAGGAAGCTACAAATTTTCACTTTAAGTCCTATTTACTCGCTGATTTGCTATACCATTTAGAAATCCTCATTATATGTGATATCAGACTTTAAATCCGTAAGTCTAACATAGTCCACTATACCTTCGCCAGTAAAATGCAACATAATGCCCATTATATCTCTACGGACATCTCTCAATGATAATTGATATACTAAATTTTCATTCACATATAAGTTTGCCACTTGATTCTCCACCTTAAGGCGAAGGATATTCCATTGGTTTATATCCGTTCCGAATTTGGACAGGTCGTTCTTCTCCCCAGAGATAAAAGTGCTCCCTATTTTCAAAGAAAGTGTTCCCTCGCAGCCCTTTTCGGTTATTGGAAACCATGAGATGTCCTTTTCATCGATAAGGGCCAGTTCCATAAAGGGACAGACCGTTTTCGACCTCAACATTTTAATTCGGGTCTCAATTTCAAAATCGCTGATGTCTATATTTTCGAATTCATTGATATTATAGTATGACAGCACCATTTCCTTACTATTGTCAAAGCCCGAATCCTTAAAATTTTTCTTGCTGACCTGAAGTTTCCCATCCAATGCCAAAGTATCCTTGTTCAAATAAACGGGAACCTTGTCCAATCGGTTATATTTAGCCGTGGCCAACCACCCCTTAGTGGTTACATGAATTCTTTGCCTGGCAATTATCGAATCATTCGCCATAAGCTTGGCCCAATGAAATCCTGGTAAATAATAAACTTCCGTCAAGTAGGTATCGGTTTTGTCAATCAATGTCCTAGTGTTGGGATTCCACGAGCGCTGTATTGAGAAGCTATCTGCTATGGCTTTCTTGAGGTCATAGTTGAAAATAATAGTATTGGGAACGCCGGTGACCAAAGTTTTGTCGGCCGTAAAAGCGATATCTTTTGGTAGGTCAAATACGATTTCCTTTTTTGGCAAAAGGATAATGAAAGAGGCAAGCACCAAACCGATTAAGATTGCAAATACGGAAAGTTTTTTGCCTTTATTGGACGAATTCTTTTTGCTTACTTCAGGAAAGGATTTGTAGTTTGCTGTAAATGCGTACCAATCTTCAAAATCCAATAAACCGGCTAGGGCATTTAAGGTATGTAGATGTGGTTGATATTCATAATCTTTCTTCCAAAGTCGCTTCATAGTCGAAAGGCTGACCTTTACCCCGCTTTTTTCTTCAATACGTTCAATCAAAAATTCAAAGTCTCTTTGGGATAATGTTTTCCCCTCGCCTTTTTTTTCTGGAAAGTATCGCCCTTCAATTTTTATCAAGCAAGCATATATGTATTCGTTTTTCAGCATAGACAACTATATATAAGGGACGTTCAAAAAAATGAACTAAAAAAGAACGCGCAATAATTACATTAAAATAATCACATCCTTTTCCTTTGTCAGTAAAGATAATTTTTCCAAATCTACACTGCATTAATCATAATTGAACTTTTCTCCAACTAGTGTTTTTATCAGAGTGGACCTTGGTGCAATTGCTCAAATAAAATAAGATTATTTATGAAAAACTTCATTTTTAAGTATGCTTTAGCAACAATATTCATTGGCATAACATCCTGTTCACGGCAAGCTGAAAAAAAAGGTCAAAGTGTCATTGTAGAAAATCAGTATGAAATGCAGAGTATGGACAGCTGGTTCTTGTCCACGGGGGAATGGGAAACTGACCCGCAAATCTATATACGGGAGTTTGGTGCGGGCGTCGACACCGTTGTACTGCTACACGGCGGTTGGGGTGCTGAGCATAGTGGTATGATAGACATGGTAAAGGGACTTGAAAAAGAATACAAATTCTTCGCCCACGAACAGCGAGGTTCTCTACGCTCGCCTTTCCCAGATTCTTTAATAACCTATGATAATCATATAAAAGATATTGAACTTTTGAGAATGGAACTGGGGTTAAACAAACTTACCCTTTTGGGACACTCTATGGGCGCAGTACTTGCCAGTGCCTATGCCCAAAGATATCCGGAACATATCCAAAAACTGATATTGGTAAGTCCCGCATACCTCAAAAACCCTTTTCCAGAAGAGGATATGGAACTACTCAGGGCTTCACAAAAAGCACATGAGGAATTTATCCTAAGAATTGAGGTGGAACAGGAGCTCAAGAAATATGATTTGTCTAGAGAAGGTTCAAGTCTATCCTCAAAAGAAGAAACTATTGAAAACAGGATTGGTTTTGCTTCAAGGATGCTTTATGATATTGGAAAATGGCATAAGCTCAATAACGGCAGGGCATTGTATAAAGGGGAGGTATATGGGCTGACCGAAAGCACATACCCCGAAAATGGTTGGGACTTTATCAAAGAATTCAAAAGTCAATCATATCCCATTTCAGTAATCACAGGAGACCATGACCTTTTGGATATGGAAAACCATATTACACGGAAATGGATTTCCGAAGTTCCAAGGGTCAACTTTACCAGTATAAACCATGGGGGGCACTTGTTGTGGATCGACCAACCTGAAAATCTTACAAAGACCCTTGGACAATCCCTAAACCATTAAACACTTACGTTCGTTAATCCTTCAAAAAACTCAACCTATGCTTAAAAATGTCTTTGTTTCTCTATTTGCGCTAATATTCTTGACCAGCTATTCACAACAGACCATGGCTGAATATATTGGAGAGTGGGTAGGACAAATAACTAATAAACAAGCCCTTAACCTAAATGTATCAATCGAAAAACTGAGCGGAGAACAGGCTGTTTTTGTACTTTCAAATAGCAAAGAAATAGTGACCAAAAACTTCAAATTTGGTGACACCATAAGTCTTGTATTCAACGAGAACTTCACTTTTAGCGGAATAGTCAACCATGATAGATCGGAAATAAATGGTTTCATTCAAAATAAGGGAAATTTGTACCCTATCATCCTCAATATAAAAGAAGGTGTCTTTGAAGGAAAATGGAATTTATCAACTATTCATTATCTACAGCCACAATTTTTACGCTTAACCATAAAAGAAAGTAACATACCCAATGATGAATATCGCGGTTATCCTATTCTTGGAGGCCTCTGGTGCAATAATTTTAAGAAAAGTAATACTGCTATTTCATTTACGGATAACAATACAGGCCTTGAATTTGAAGGGCAATTAAAACCTTCTGAGATTGTCCTAAATATTAATTTCTTAGGAAATTTTGTTACAAAAGCATCATTTAAAAAAATCAACAAGGATAAAAAAGCGATTTCAATACATGAGAATCCTAAAATAGACGATGGATGGGAGTTATCAAAAAATGGATTAGTACTACAAAAAATGGAGGAAGGTATTCGTAATGATAGTCTAGTAGGTATAGAGGGGGTTCTCGTTGCAAAAAGCGGAAAAATTATATATGAAAACTATTTTGCCGGCTTCAATGCTGAAATTCCGCACAGTATGCGTTCTGCCTCAAAGAGCATTTCTTCTGCAATAATCGGTATAGCCATACATGACAAAATTATAGAGAGTGTGGACGAAAAGATGTATGATTTTATACCTCAAGAATATCATTATACAAAAGACGCGTTAAAATCCAAAATAACGATAAAAGACTTATTGACCATGAGTTCTGGATTGGATGTAAATAACAATGCATATGAAGACTACTACCAAGAATCAAATAATTGGTTAAAAACAGTTTTAGAAACACCAATGGTAAAGGAGCCAGGCACTTATGCGGATTATGGGTCCGCAAACCCATTTTTACTCGGTGTTTATTTAAGTAGGCGGTTGGATGTACCGTTAGAAAATTATATGGCTGACAAGCTTTTTTCACCTTTAGGAATTACCAATTACGTCTTGAATACTGACGATACAAAATCGACACCTTATTTTGGAGGTGGTTTTAGATTGACCCCAAGGGACATGCTTAAGTTTGGACAACTCTATTTAAATGGCGGTGTATGGAATGAAAAGCAAATTATTCCAAACCAATGGGTTAAAGAATCGTTTAAAAAGCATGTTCGATTGCAGGATAAAAATAAAATTGAATATGGTTATCAATGGTGGCACGGCTTGTATGTTATTAATGGGAAATCAATTTCTGCTGTTGAAGCTCGAGGTGCTGGAGGGCAACGTATTTTTATTATTCCGGGGTTGGAATCCGTAGTCGTGATAACGGCAGGAAATTATCGGAATAGAAAAAGTAAACTATCACAGGAAATTTTTGAAGAATATATACTTCCCAAACTTGTAAATTAAGATGAAAAAACGTGATTTTTTAAAAAACATAATATCTGCAGTTGCTATTGCAGTGGGAGGAATTAATTCATCTTTTGCCTTTACTGAACTAATAACTATAAAGAAATTTAACTTTATGGAACAAACGCATCCAAATTTAACTTTGATAAATGATTTTTTCACTGCTTATGGCAATAACGATTACGCAGCAATTAAAAAGGTTTTAGCCGAAGATATTCTATGGCACATTCCAGGGGAGCACCCTTTAAGTGGAACAAAAAAAGGAATTGATGCTGTACTCAACTTCTTTAAGGCACTCGATAAAGGACTTTTTAAAGCAGAGCCTATCATAATGGGGGTCAATGAAAAGTTTGTTATCGATTGTCATCGCAATTGGAGCAATTTAGAAGATACGGAAAATCTGAACGCAATGTCCTGTTTGCTTTGGAGGATTGAAAATAATATAATCAAAGAAGTTCATAATTTTCCTGAAAACCAAAAGGAAGTAAATAGCTTCTTTAACAAGTTGTATTCTCAACACTAGCTTCTATCCTTGAATTTGATTGGTAATATTTTCGATGTATGTATGTTCGAATGTTGTAAATATCTCAACAGATAGGGAGTTTCGTAAAACCAAGGTTTTTTAGGACTGTCCTAGTTTTTCCTTTAGAAGCTGCATATCATCAGAGACCTTTTTCTCTAGTACTTTGGCATATATCTGCGTAGTGGTCAGTTTACGATGACCTAGCATTTTAGAAATGGTCTCAATAGGAACCCCGTTGGTTAGAGTAACCGTGGTGGCAAAGGTATGCCGCGCCATATGAAAAGTAAGATTCTTTCTTACCTTGGCTAGCTTCGCAACTTCCTTCAAATAGGCATTGATTTTTTGATTGGATATTCTTGGGAAAAGTGTACCGTTAATCAATGACCTTTTATCATACCTGTAACGTTCAATTATCTCTGACGCTTTCAAAAGCAATGGAATTTTGACTGCGTTTCTTGTCTTTTGCCGTTGTGTCATTATCCAGTTAGTTTTATCCAACCCTAGCACAAGACTTTCATTTGTTAATAGCATTACATCTATATAACTTATTCCTGTGTAACAACTGAACGCGAATAAATCTTTCACTAATTTTAATCTTGCCGATTTAATTTGCAGCTCTTCTATGTGTTTCAATTCCTCAGTAGTCAGAAAACCTCTGTGGGTCGGGGTCAATTTCTGTTTAAATTTCACGAAAGGGTCACGGTCAATCCATTCCAACTGATAGGCTAAGGACACCATTCTCCGTAGCCTCTGAATATGCTTCATCACGGCGTTGTTGCCAATTTGTTGTTTATAATGCCGCGGACTATGATTCCTTAGAAAGTTTTCAAAATTCAGTATGAATTTATAGTCAAGACTTGAAAGTTCTAAATCATCTGCTTTGTACTTTTTCTTGACAAATAGCAGAATATATTTTTGACTGGTCAGGTAAAGTCTAGAAGTATTTCCATGAAGCTTTTCGAACATACTTGTATTGTGGTACTCAATAATGTCTCGTAACGTGTACTTCTCAATTTTGTCATCGCCCGTATACCTCAACTTTATGGTTTGAGGGGTTATCGATTTATTTTCTGACCTGAGTTCTTGATAGCATTGAAACAATTTCGCGTATACTTCATCCAAATAGTGGTTAATATTTCGAGCTTTTTCGCCTGTTCCATTGATTCGTTGTTTTTGATTGTTCCAAAGGCGAGTTTCCACTCGTCGTTTAAGGCTAATATTAAGTTTTTTCTTGTTTACGGTTATTCTGGCGTAAATCGGTGCTTGATTGTTCTTAGATCTTTTGGTATATACCCAAAATAGGATGGAAAATGTAGAGAGGGTTCTCATGACATTCGTCTTTTAATTAAACTTAGTTTAAGACGAAAGTCAAATCACCAAAAGGTCGGTCGTTTAACACTTTGAACCGGACCGATTTCCAAATACGAAAACACTTAGAAAAAAATGTTGACGATTTGTGAACTCGAATGGATGGTTTCAAAAGATGTCATTTGAAACTAAAAATCCGTAAAGCATTGAAAATCAATATTTTTTGATTTTTTGTAAGCTCCTTTAAAACTATAAAAGTAGCCCCGGCAAGAATCGAACTTGCATCTAAAGTTTAGGAAACTTCTATTCTATCCATTGAACTACGGGGCCATTTTCTAAAGCGGTGTGCAAAAATAAATGTTTTTGTTTGCGATACCACATTCTGTTGGGCTAAATCATATTACCCTTGCCCTGCTCTATAAAAATTCCCTGCAAATGGTTTCGTGAAAGTGGTTTGTCAAAGTAACCGGAAATTAAAGGGTGTTTCTTGGCCACAGCCCTATCATTGGCATTCACAAAAGCGGAAAGAACGTATACTTTGGGTAATTTTATCTTACCGTACGTTTGCTTTAGTTCATCCAAAAACGTCCATCCGTCCATACCTTGCATTACCAAGTCCAAAAAAATGATGTCGGGAAGTTGTTTTTTATCTTCAAAAAAACCGGAACAAAAAGAAAGGCCCTCTTCACCGCTATCGCATGCAACAATGTCCAAATCCGTGAAATACTGCTGTACGCAATATCTTGTAGCAAATTGCGACACTAAATCATCATCTATAATACAAATGGTAAATGGCATGTTGGGGTTATTGCATAAATGAACCCAAAACTAGAACCTTCTCGTCAAAACACAAGGGAAACTCGTCATTTTGTACGAAAATGGCGCTAATTTTCTTAGTGAGGGAGCTTATTTCTTAAAATGCCGTAGAAAAAAGTACCCAGAATAGCTGCAAGCAGTACCATGAAGATAGACCAATAGCCTGCGCCAATTAAGGTAAACATGGGACCGGGGCACGCTCCGGCCAAAGCCCAACCCAAACCAAAAAAGATGCCCCCAAATAAGTAGCTTTTAAATCCAGGGCGTTTGGGAACAAATGAAATAGAGCTGCCAAAAAAGGATTTGATATGGAATCTTCGAATGATCTGGTTTTGCAAAATTCCCAAGATAAGAGCACTGCCTATAATCCCATACATATGAAAGGATTGAAATTGGAACATTTCAAAAATACGGAACCAGGACGCTGCCTCAGATTTAAACAGGACAATACCAAAAAAAACACCTATTCCTAAATATATTGTGCCTTTCATACTCAAAAAATAAGAGGAAACAGGACATGGACCATAAACAAACCTCCAATGAAGAAACCGATTACCGCTATCAATGAAGGTAGCTGTAAGTCGCTGAGCCCTTTGATTGCGTGACCTGAGGTACATCCACCCGCATATCGCGCTCCAAAGCCTACAAGAAACCCACCAAAAATCAAAAGAGATAGCGTCTTCGGATTAGAAACCGCAGCTAAACCAAACAGCTCGTCGGGCAAATACGCCGCGCCAACAGAATGGATTCCTAAGTCATTTAACTGAGCTACCGTGCTGGTATTTATTTCTACCGCATTACCGTCAGAAAGAAAAAAATGACCTATGCAGCCACCAATTATCACCCCAAGGGCCACCAGTAGGTTCCATCTTTGAGATTTCCAATCAAACTTAAAGAAGCTAGAATGCTTATCGGCACCACCTAGTGTACAGAGTGTCCTCAGATTGGAAGACATCCCAAAACTTTTTCCCAGCATCGTAAGTAAGAAAAGGACCAAAGCAATCATCGGTCCAGAGACATACCAGGGCCAAGGGTCTAAAATATATTCCATACCTCATCCGTATTAATGGTAAATTATAAAGGCTAACACACTCGGTGGGTTTTGCTACTTTACTTTGCAGGTATTGAGCCCCACTAGCGCATAGAGCGGACAGAAACTGATAAAAGAAGTCATTACGAAAATGGCTCCTATCGCCAAGAGCACATATCCCAGCGTGCCTGGAACAGTTCCCGTAAAAAATAATACGGCCAGCACCGCTGCAAGAATGAACCGCGTTATGCGGTCTAAACTTCCCATATTCTTTTTCATATCAAATCAATATTTAAAATTTTCAATTAGAATGCCAATCAAACCGGCCAAGGCAATACACATTAAACATACCAGTACCAGTTTATGCCAAACTTTAAGTTTCATGTTCAAAACTAAGATGGAAGAAATTCATTTTTGGTAACTGATGTTACAGTTCAACCCTTAATTTTAAAGTATATTGAGACATTTAATTTGTTGATCGGCGCATGCAAATCTATCTCGAAGCCTTTTTCGAAAGTTGTTTGGGTACATTGAACTGGACATGGAAATCAATTCTTTTTCAAGTTCCATGGTACTCCAACTATTTTTGGGGCCTTATATTGATTTCATTGGCTGTGTGGTCCATGGAAATCCTATTCCCATGGCGCAAAGAGCAATCTATTGTACGAAAGGATTTTGGATTGGATGTTTTTTACATGTTCTTCAACTTTTTCATTTTTACCATTGTCATAAGCGGTTTTTACAAAATCCTCGAGCTCGTTTTCGGAAAATGGGGAATTACCGCGGGCAGTCTCGCGTTTGTGGACACTTCATCCTTACCAATCTGGACCCAACTGCTCATTTTCTTCGTTTTGCTGGATTTTGTACAGTGGTTTACACATATTTGCCTTCACAGATTTCCAATTTTGTGGCGATTTCATAAAATCCACCACAGCGTAAAGGAAATGGGTTTTGCAGCTCATCTGCGTTATCACTGGATGGAAAACATCTTGTACAAACCACTTAAAACCTTAGGAGTAATGCTTTTGGGGGGATTCGAACCTGAACAAGCGTACGTTGTGCATTTTGCCGCTATCACTATTGGACATTTTAACCATGCCAATATTAAATTAACCTATGGTCCATTGAAGTACGTATTCAACAATCCGGTCATGCATTTGTATCATCACGCCTACAGTCTTCCTAAAGATGCGTTTGGAGTTAACTTTGGAATAAGCCTCAGTCTCTGGGATTACCTCTTTGGAACACATCACATCCCTGAGGATAGTGGTACTATTCCCCTAGGTTTTCCCAGTGAGGAAACAGTACCCAAAACTTTTTGGGGCCAGTTGATATATGGTTTCAAAAAGAAATAGATTTGGCTTACCGCATCAGTTCCAATTGAGTTTGCAATGCATTAGCTTGAACTACACCAGATTGCCTCCATGCTGGTTTTCCGTTTTTGAAGATAATCAAGGTCGGAACGCCCCGTACGTGATATCTTGCTGCTAAATTTGGGTTTTTATCCACATCAATCTTCACGATTTTTGCTGCATCGCCCATTTTTGATTTGACCTCCTCAAGAATAGGGGCCATCATCTTGCAGGGCCCACACCACTCCGCATAAAAATCAATCAGAACCGGTCTATTGTCTGAAATAATATCGCTGAACTTTGCCATGTTCAATTTTTTAATCGTTCCCAATCTTCATAACCACCGGAATAGTCGTAAATCCTAAGAAAACCTTCCTCTTTCATCAGTTTGGATGCCCGTTTGCTTCGAACTCCACTTTTGCAGTACAAATAGACTGGGATTTCCTTGTCCAATCCTTGTATCTGCTTCTTGAATTTTTCAAGATCCATCACATTGTAATTTACCGCATTGTCGATATGTCCAGACAGGTACTCGGTATGGGTTCGTACATCTATCAACTGTACTTGACTTCCGATGACCTCAGCTAGGATATGCTGGCGGTCAACCACTGTAATTTCCTGACCAAAAGTGAATCCACTCCAGCAGCATACCCAGTGTGACAGCAACAGAAAAACAAAGCGATTCATGAACCCTTTTCCTTGGATTATTTATTTTGAGGTACTGGGGCAAGCAAAGTTCGTTGTGGGAATCCCGGTTTTTACCATGGCCGCAAAACCGCCTGCTACATCGATGAGATTGTGGATTCCCCTGCTCTTGAGGATGGACGCTGCTATCATACTTCGGTACCCTCCGGCACAATGCACATAAAATGTATTTGTGCTGGGGAATTCGGCCAGATGATCATTGATGAAACCCAGAGGGGTCAACTTGGCGTCCTTCACATGTTGTGCCTTATATTCCGGTTCCTTTCGAACATCAAATATTTCCATATCTTCTGAGAAATCTTTGGCAAATGAAGTAGCATCTATGCTTTTAACAAAATCCAATTCTTTTCCAGCTTTTCGCCATGCTTCAATTCCACCTTCCAAATAACCGATTGTGCCATCAAAACCTACCCGGGAAAGTCGTGTGATGGCTTCCTCTTCTTTTCCCTTGGGGGCAATAAGAAGAATGGATTGTTTTACATCGGTAATCAGCGCACCGACCCATGGGGCGAAGCTACCGTTCAATCCAATAAAAATTGACCTGGGGACATGCGCTTTGGCAAAATCATCTTGATGGCGAACATCCAGAACCACGGCCCCGGTTTCATTTGCAGCAAGCTCAAATGCATCTGGACCCAAAGCTACGGTCCCTCTTTCAATCACCTCATCAATATCTTCATAACCCTCTTTGTTCATTTTCACGTTCAACGGAAAATACTGTGGAGGGGGCAACAAACCGTCGGTTACCTCTTTGATAAATTCGTCACGGGTCATGTCCGAACGAAGGGCATAGTTCATCTTCTTTTGATTTCCTAAAGTGTCTACCGTTTCCTTCATCATGTTTTTACCACAAGCTGAGCCGGCACCATGGGCAGGATAAACGATGACATCGTCCGCCAACGGCATTATTTTAGTTCGCAAGCTATCAAACAAAGTGCCTGCCAGTTCCTCTTGGGTCATATCTGCTGCCTTTTGAGCCAAATCAGGTCGGCCCACATCTCCCAAGAATAGCGTATCACCACTAAAAATAGCATGGTCCTTCCCGTGCTCATCCCTTAATAAGTAGGTAGTACTCTCCATGGTATGCCCAGGGGTATGCAATACAACCAGTGTTATTTTGCCCAAAGGGAACTCCTCGCCATCTTGCGCAATGATGGCATCAAAACTGGGATTGGCGTTTGGACCATATACAATGGGAGCCCCCGTTTGTTTAGATAGGGTCAGGTGCCCACTGACAAAATCAGCGTGAAAATGGGTTTCAAAAATATACTTTATGTGCCCTTTGTCCCTCTTTGAGCGTTCCAAGTAAGGGCTTATCTCCCGAAGGGGGTCTATAATGGCCACCTCACCGTCACTCTCAATATAATAGGCCCCTTGGGCCAAACACCCGGTATATATCTGTTCAATCTTCATGATACTGTATTTACTTCCAAAGATACAATGGCAAAATACATCTTATTGTGACCAAAGTCACATATTTGCCTTTGTCCTGGATTGTAAGGATATCTTTTGTTGAATGCTGTTTTTCCTTTTCAAGCTTTCACAATAGTCCACAGCTTCGTGGGTACGTACGAATATGTTGTCGGAACCGATCACGTTGACCAATTCACTTTTGTGTAAAATGTCGCGTATTGGACCAATGGCGCCTGTGATCAAAAATTGAATATCTCGGGCATGAAGTTCAAGAATGGTTTGTTTGAGTGATGCTACGGCACTGCTGTCCATGTAGTTTATCGCTTCAGCATTGAGAATAACATATTGAAGGTCTGGCTTTCTTTTTTCCACTTGCTTTAGCAATTCCTTCTTAAAATAATCCTTATTTCCAAAAAAAAGTTGGGCATCAAAACGTAAGATTAGAATGTTGGGCGGCAGTTGCACTTCTTCCTCAAAGCGTTCGACATTTTTGAAGTAATCGGTTCCTTTTATTCTTCCCAAAACGGCGATATGTGGTTTTGAGATACGATTGAGCAAAAGCAAAAGGGAGAACAGCACCCCAAAAATTATACCTTGGGAAATTCCAATGAGAAGGGTGGTCATAAAAGTAAGGACCAGTAATACAAACTCATCTTTTCTTTGCCTAAAAAGCTCCAGTGGGAGTTTCATATCAATCAAACTATAAATAGCTACAAGAATTATGGCACCCAAGACCGCCTTCGGTAGATAACTAAAAATTGGGGTAAGGAACAGTAGCGTAAGCGCAACCACAAGGCTACTTATTAGAGATGACAGGCCTGTTTTAGCCCCCTCATTAACATTAACGGCAGTTCTGGAAAGTCCTGCATTGGCCGAATAGGACTGGAAAAACGACCCGATGATATTCGCAAGCCCCAAAGCGCGCAATTCTTGATTGGCATCCGTATAATACCTATTGCTTTTCTCTTCAACAGCCTTGGCCATGGTCATCGCTTCGGCAAAAGAGATAAAGGCCAAGGTCAACGCTATCGGAAAAACAGAGACCCACTGTTTTGAATTGATGGTGTGAGCTGAAAAAGTGGGTAATCCGTCCGGAATAGTGCCCACCAAGGAAACACTCCCAATTTTATCGGAAAAGAAAAAAATACCTACGATGAAAAGCACAACCACCAGCATGGCCGCTGGTATTTTTGGATGTATCCATTTGAAGAACAGGATCAGAACAATTGCTACCAAACCGATTCCAAAATCCAAAACATTGATTTGATTTAAATTTTGGATAATCTCAATTAAGGTTTCAAGAGTTCCCAAGGCTTCAATATCAATGCCCATTAAATACTTTAATTGGCTGACCGCGATGACCAGTGCAGCTGCAGATGTGAAACCACTGACCACGGGTCGAGATAAAAAGTTGGCCAAAAAACCCATTTTGAAGAATCCCATGACGAGCTGTAAAAGACCAACAAAGAGCGCTAAAAACAAGGCCATGGGGATGTATTGCTCTAAAGTGGCCAACTTCATGGCGGCCAGGCCCGAGGCAACAATCAAGGAATCAAGCGCTACCGGCCCAACAGCTAATTTTCGACTAGAGCCGGTGAAAGCATACACTATATTTGGCACCAAGGCCGTGTAAAGTCCGTACACGGGGGGTAGTCCGGCAATCAGAGCATATGCCATACCTTGTGGAATGAGCATGATGCCTACAGTAATGCCTGCGGATACGTCTCCTGACAAATACCCTCTCTTATAGTTAGGCAACCAATCGAGTATGGGAAAAAAATGCTTAAGCATTCGAACAAAGGTAATCAGCCTTTCTTATTTTGCGCGTAACACAGGTTGCAAAGTTATAGTTCCTTGAGGGTTATGTGATTTCGGTGAAGTTCTATTTTACCCATTCTCTCCAATTTTTTTAATAGCCTTGAGACAACCACACGGGAGGTATGTAGGTCATAGGCAATTTCTTGATGGGTACTATTTACGTTGGAATCATTTGTGATTTCAGATTTCCTTTTTAGATAGTCCACCAAACGCTGGTCTAAATTTTTAAAGGCAATTCCATCTACCGTTATCAAAAGTTCATTCAATCGATTGTGGTAGCTTTCGAACACAAAATTGCGCCAAGACCTGTATTTGGCTATCCATGTTTCCATATTACGGACGGGGACCATGACCAATTGCACACTGGTTTCTGCAATAGCGCGAATTTCGCTTCGCGTTTCACCAAAACAGCATGCCATGGTCATACTACACGTATCCCCAGGTTCCAGATAATACAATAGGAGTTCATCACCATTGTCATCTTCCCTGAGAATTTTTATTGCTCCCGAAATAAGCAGGGGCATTCCTTTTATGTATTGTCCGATGTCGATTATAACATCTCCTGCGGGGAAAGAAACAGATTTTCCGACCTCCTCAATTTCTGAAATCAAGGCCGGCTCAAAATAAACTCCAAAACTTTTTTTGAAACTGTTTTCCACAAAACAAAAGTACCATTATCCTGAATTAAAAAACATGGGTATATTTGCAAGTGATTACTCACTTTTATGACAAACAAACAAGAGAAAATCCTGACCACGGCACTGGAGCTGTTTGCGACCCACGGATTCAATGCGGTTTCAACCAACAGAATTTCGAAAGAAGCTAAAGTATCTGAAGGACTGATCTTCCGACACTTTTCAAACAAAAAGGGTTTACTCGATGCAATTTTGAATCAAGCATTTGAACGGGCAACCCATCTGTATGCAGATATTATTATAGAGGAAGACCCACAAAAAGTGATTCACAGGGCCATAACGCTTCCGTTCAGGGTAAAAGAAAGCGAGTACCATTTTTGGAGATTACAGTTTAAATTAAAGTGGGAATTGAATCTCTCCGGTAAAGATAAGGTGCAACCACTCATTGAAAAATTAGCGTGGGCCTTTAATGAGCTTCATTATCTAGAACCGTATAAAGAAGCCCAAGTTTTAGAACATATCATAGAAAGTATCTCTGCAGGGGTCTTGCAGGACGGAATAGAAACCCAAATTGCATTGAAAAACTTTTTATTGGCCAAATACAAGGTTTACAACTTTTAGTTTAAAACAAATAAGTACACACAAAATGAAAAATGTAGCATTAATTACAGGAGCATCCAGCGGAATAGGTAAAGAACTTGCCTACATTCATGCCAAAACAGCAGGAGATTTGGTTCTCGTGGCCCGAAGTAGGGACAAATTAGAAACCCTAAAAACAGAGTTGGAATCGAATTATGGTATCCAGGTGATGTGCATCATAAAAGACTTGACCCATTCAAACGCAGCAAAGGAAGTGTATGATGAAGTGGAACAAACCCAAGTGAAAATAGATTACCTCATAAACAATGCAGGGTTTGGAGGACATGGAAAATTTCACGAACGCCCTTGGGAAAAAGATTTGGCCATGATAAACCTAAATATTACTGCTCTGACCGCGCTTACCCGTTTGTTCCTTCCTGAAATGGTGAAAAGGAATTCAGGTAAGATTTTGAATGTCTCCTCCACCGCCAGTTTTATGCCTGGACCTTTACAGGCCGTTTATTTTGCGACCAAGGCGTATGTAACCTATTTTAGTAACGCCTTGGCGGAAGAACTCCATGATACCCAAGTTACTGTGACCAATTTAATGCCCGGAGCCACAGCCACTGAATTTGCCAAAACTTCGGGTATGGATAAAACCAGTCTTTTTGAGAAAACAGTGACCGCCTCAAGTGTTGCCGAAGATGGCTACCGTGGAATGCTAGAAGGTAAATTGGATGTCATATCGGGGCTTACCCCTTCACAAAAACTAATGATGAAAATGATTCCCTTTACTCCAAAGAGAGTATTGTTAAAACAGGTCAGGCAGATGCAGGAAATTAGATAAAAGCGACTAAAATGTAAAAAAATCACGGTATAACGGTCAACCGTCTTTTAGCTATTTAAAACATTTGTTGGAAGCTTATCGGGTGGCAAAATGTGCTTTCTTTCTCAGTTTTTGACTTTTTTAGAGATTTCCCAAATTTGGAAACCCCAAGCTTTTTCACCCCATCTTGAAGGAAATGCTCATACAGTTGCCAATGATAAGCAGAACAAAGTCAATTCCACTCATTTTACGAACAGTTTTAGAGTTTGCAGAAACCGTAAATACTTCACAAACTAACAGGGGGAATAATACGGGCTCCATCTTTTTTTTGCTTAAAATCCATAGAAAATTTTAACACGAAAATCAGATTGAAATATAGGGGATTGGTCCAAAATTCAAGGATAAAGACGTACTTTAAAGGCAATGAAATACCTACGCCCATTTCTACTTGGAACCTCAATTTTTACTATGCTGGTGAACGCCCAGGAAACTTCTGATTTTGTGGAAAGCAGACCCCTGTTTATTGGTGTCGGCTTCGACTACGGCTACTTGTTAAAACATTCAGAATCTCTCCGTCAAATCGATGATTCTTTCCCATTCGCGATTCGCCTGGATGCAAGCAGACAACTACTCACTAAAAAAGCTTGGGAATTCTGCAATTGCTTTCCCAAAGTAGGTATTAGTTTGGCCTATTGGAATTGGGACAATTCCGAAGTCTTAGGGGCAGGTGTAGTGGCTCTTGGCTACCTTGAACCCTACTTCTACACCCATAAACGCACTAATTTTTTTGTTAGGATGGGATTAGGTGGAGCGTATTTAACGAATCCCTTTGACGAGGTGGAGAATCCTCAAAATCAGTCATATAGTACCGACCTTGCCTTTTCGTTAGTATTTGGAGCTGGTCTTAATTATCGGCTCACGGATAAGGTAAATCTTAGGTTAGCGGCCAAGTACAGCCATATTTCCAATGGAGGTATAAGCACACCCAACAAAGGGCTCAATTATCCATCAATAAACCTAGGGATAAGCACAAGTCTGGAACCTGTCAATTATCCCAACCTGACCAAGGTAACCCGCCGAAAGCCTCCTGAAGATAAGAGTCGACTTTCCCTTGTTCATTTTTCAGGATGGAGCAATGCCAATGTCGGCGACAAAGACAAATTTTATGTTTCCGGTCTTTCTGCGAAATATAGCCGATGGGTCGGCAGACGAAGTGCCTTGAGTGTAGGTACTGAATGGATTTTCGATTTTTCCCGACGAGAACTCATCCAGTTGGAGGAACGGGATGATGCCTTTGCCCAAGGTGGGTTCCTGGTGGGTCATGAATTCTGGCTTGGAAAAATCACCTTTAGCCAACAGCTCGGAATCTACTATTTTAACCAATATCGCATTACCGATGATTTGTACCAACGTTATGGACTTACCTATAGTTTTAGCAAAAGAATCTTTGCCGGGGTCAATGTAAAAGCCCATCGGCACGTAGCGGATTTCTTTGACCTTAGGGTAGGGTATACCTTCTAATCTCCGGTTTTGCCATGCAAAGTTCAAGGGTTTCCCTCCAACAATCTCGGGACGTCAAGAAACTGATGACAAAATGCATATAGGTTTTTGAAGAAATAAACAGAATAGTTATTTTTACTATTTAGAATAAATCTGGATAGTATGACGAGGACACGCATTTATTTCCCTTTTATTTTCATTCTTCTTTTTGCGCTTCAATCCTGCACAGAACCAGGAACAAACAGGGAAGAAGTCATTTCCAATTATGCCAATATGGTCCATCAATCCTACTCGGATAGCTACCAAAATGCATTAGCAATGCAAAAAACAATTGGTCAGTTTTTGGAAAATCCAACAGAGGAAGGGTTAAAAATGGCCAAATCCTCTTGGCTTGAAGCTAGGGATATCTATGGAAAAACCGAGGTATATCGCGAAACCAATAGTCCTGTGGATGTAGAATACAGTGAGACCAATCCTTGGGGCATTGCAAATGAGGGGCAAATGAACGCCTGGCCCATAGACGAAAGCTATATTGATTATGCAGCAGAAGGTACCGAAGCGTATGCTGGATTCTACACCAGTGTGATTGGGGATACCACCGTACACATCACGCCAGAATTACTTGTAGACCTCAATGAAAAGGATACCGACAAATCCATAAGTACGGGCTGGCACGCCATTGAATTTCTACTCTGGGGACAGGACAATACACTCCCTGAGGAAAACATGCCAGGAATGCGCCAGTTTTCTGACTACACTACCGCGCCCAATGCTGAAAGACGCGGACAGTATTTGGAAGTGGTTACGGCGCTTTTGATAGCTGATTTAAAGAAACTGGTGGACACCTGGGCCGTCGGCGGTGCATATCGTACAATATTTGAGAACTTGGATACAGAAACGGCGCTGACACAGTTGGTAAATGGAGCCTTCTTCCTTGCTGGGGACGAATTGAGTTCAGAGCGTATGATAGCCCCTGTTGATTCTACCGATGGTGTCGATGGTTCCGGCCAAGAGGACGAACATTCGTGTTTCGCAGACAATACACACCGAGACATCTACGTGAATATGGTGGGCATAAACAATGTGATTTTTGGTACCTATGACACCATATCTGGTCCGTCTTTTTATGATTTGGTCCTGGAAGTCGATAAAAAACAAGCCAATCTTTTAAAACAGGCAGCTGATAAGGCCATGACCAGCGTCACAGTAATAGCGGACCATGCACAACCCTTCGATTATCTGATTACCCAAGAAACCTCTTCGGACACCCATTTTGGGCCAATCATGCAAAGTGTAGCGGCCTTGCAGGAATTAGGTGATGAAATCAGTGTTTCCGCCAATATACTAGGTATTAATCTTCGTTGACGCCATTCTTTGTGTTGGCCTAGAAAATCAATACTTTTGTAGATAAAGGAGTGACCGCCCGAATCCCAATGATAATTCGTTGGGATTCGTCGGTTTAATCAGTTGCTATGAACAAGCTCCCCATATACGCGTTGGTTTTTCTTCTGCTGGGTTCTGGATGTGGTTCCAAGCAAGAGGATTATCTGGCTTTATATGAAGAAGGTGAAGAACTTTTGGCAGGACCTCTTGGGGTAAATTCCACGAGCTCCAACGCCTTCGGATTCGAAGTTCCCGGACTTTCCTTCACGGACCAAGCAAAGTTTGCCACTGGGAATTCCTTGTTCAACCAATCTTGGGTATCATCCCCTGCATCCACTACGGCGCGCGACGGGCTTGGCCCAACCTTCAATGCCCGTGCCTGTGCATCCTGCCACTTTAAGGACGGGAGGGGCAAACCCCTTATTCTTGGCGAAAAAACAAGTGGTTTTTTAATGCGTTTGAGCCAATCAGGGCAGGATGAATATGGGGGCCCTCTTGGATTGGAAAATTATGGTACACAAATACACGACTTCAGTAATCGCGGCATTCCGTATGAAGCAAAGATAAAGGTACAATATGACACCATACGTGGTGCATATCCCGATGGCAAAACTTACCTCCTCTACAAACCTATCTATACTTTTGAAGAGGAAAACTTTGGTCCTATTTCAAATGCCATGACCTCTCCCCGAATTGCACAGCAAACGATTGGAATGGGACTTATAAGTGCATTACCGGACAGTGAAATATTAAAACTTGCCGATGAATTTGATAAAAATGGAGATGGTATTTCAGGAAGGCCCAATTATGTTTGGAATTATGATACCCAAGAAAAAGATTTAGGCAAATACGGTTGGAAAGCCAACGCCCCAAGCTTGATGACCCAAATCGCCAGCGCTTTCCACGGAGATATGGGCCTGACCAATCCCGTTTTTTTGAATGGCGACTGCCCAGATCCCCAAGTGGACTGCAATAACGCACCCAATGGAGGAGAACCGGAAGTGACCGCCAAGCAAATGGAAAAGGTTCTTTTTTACCAAGCTTCCCTTTCTGTGCCCAATCGCAGGAATGCCAAGGATGAAAATGTTCTCAAAGGTAAAGCCCTATTTACAGAACTAAACTGCGTGGGCTGTCATGCCATTAATCAAACTACGGGAGATTTCCCCATAAATCCCCTACTGGAGAACATTCAGATAAAACCCTATTCAGATTTTCTTCTTCACGATATGGGGGAGGGACTAGCGGACAATCGCCCAGATTATGAGGCCAATGGCAGAGAGTGGCGAACCCAACCCCTGTGGGGCATAGGACTTATTCCAACCGTGAACAAACATACCTTTTTCTTGCACGATGGTCGTGCCCGAAGTGTAGAGGAGGCCATTTTGTGGCATGGAGGAGAAGCAGAAACCATCAAAAAGAACTTTATGAACCTCTCCGAAAAGGAACGCAAACAGCTTCTTGCTTTCATCAATTCACTTTAAATTTGAACTATGCAAAAGGTGCGATTTCTATTCTTCATTTCAGTAGGATTCCTTGTTTTCAGCTGTAAGCCAAAGTCCAAAGCAGAGAAGGATGGATTTGATGTTGGATTTTTGCTCCAGGAAGTGACGCAAAAAGTCATTATTCCTTGTATGGAAGAGTTTACCGCTGAAGCCTCCAAACTTTCCAAAGAGATACATACCTATACAGAAAATCCAATCCTGGAACAACTGGAAACCGTTCAAAGGCAATGGGTACGTACGGCCTATGCCTATGAGCGCACCTACAATTTCCATTTTGGACCGGCAAAGTCAAAGTTTTTGCACCAAGCCATTTACAATTGGCCTACAGTACCGAACACTATTGAAAACCAAATTGAATCGGGGGAAGTCAAGGAATCAAATATGCTCAAGGCCAGTCCACAAATAAAGGGTATTGCCGCACTGGAATATCTACTTTTTCAGGAGGATTTGAACACGACCAACGCGAAAATGGCCCAGCAGCCGGAGCGCAGGGAATATCTGGCCGAGGCCGGTAAATTTGTAGAAGCTCAGGCAAAGCGATTGTTCCGTATTTGGAATACTGAAGGTGACAATTATGCCCAGACTTTTATAAACAATGAAGCCAGTGGTATCAACAATTCTTTTAACCTACTCTTCAACGGACTGTACAATGCAGCAAACACTGCCAAAGTCACTAAAATTGGTAAACCTGGTGGCTTCGAAAAGTCTCCGCGCACCAATCCCAAAAAAGTACAGGCACCCTATAGTGATGAGTCATTGGCATTGACACAGAATTCCATAGAAGTCATCGAAACCGTCTTCTTTGGAAAGGAGCACCCCAATATTTCACAATATATCTCCTCAATGATTGATGATGAGACCACAAACCGGCGAATCAAAACGGCGATAGAAGAAACCAAACAGGCCATTGCAGCCATTCCCGTGCCTTTGGACGAGGCTGTCGATGCTTATCCGGCAGAAGTTGAAAACTTGCACGCAAAACTCACGGCCCTCAATATATGGATGGGTGTAGATGCTAGAAGTATCCTCTCCGTAATCATTACCTCAACCGATAACGATGGCGATTAATTCAAACATTAGGTCTATGTTTCAAACCAAATCAGAGATTACCAGAAGAGATGTTGTGTTTCTTTTTACTTCTTTTCTAGTCTTTTCTTTTGTACTTGTTTCCCAGGAAAAGGTATCTGCAAAAAAGGTAGAATCAAAGTATTTTAAACGCCTTTACCAAATCAACGACTCGGTTTATCGCTCAGACCAACCCAACAGAAAAGGCTTTAGGGAATTGGAAGCTAAAGGAATAAACTCCGTAATCAACTTCAGACGAAACGTAAGGGATGACAAAAGAGCAAGAGATACCAAGTTGCGCCTTGAGCATTTCCCGTTAAAGACCAGTGAACTGTCCGAAGAACAGATTGTGTCAGCCTTAAAGCTCGTACAAGCTGCCGAGAAACCAGTATTGATTCATTGCTGGCACGGCTCGGATAGAACGGGGGCCATAGCCGCTGCTTATCGTATTGTTTTTGAAGGATGGGAAAAGGAGAAAGCCATAGCGGAACTGCGGAGGGACGAATTTGGCTACCATGAGAACTGGTATCCAAATGTGGTGGATTTATTGAAAAACCTGAATGTAGGGGAGATACGAAACGTTTTAGGAATCAAACAATGAAAAGAATATTTTTTGCATTATTTGTTTTAGGCCTGTCAATGGCCTGTAAAAACACGGACAGAAAAGAAGGCAATACTCCAAAACAGGAAGTCAACGTGTATACCCATCGTCACTACCCCCCAGATCAAGAACTGTTCGCCCAATTTGAAAAAGAGACGGGAATTCAGGTAAACGTGGTCAACGCCAGCGCCGATGAACTGATCCAGAAAATGCAATTGGAAGGAACGGCTTCTCCGGCCGACGTCCTGATAACCGTGGATGCAGGGAGATTGGTTCGCGCCAAAGAAAAAGGATTGCTGCAGTCTGTCCAATCCGACATTTTGGATTCCATTGTCCCTTCCCATTTACGGGATGGGGACAAGCAATGGTTCGCCTTGACCAAAAGGGCCCGTGTCATTGTATACGCCAAAGACCGTATTGATCCCGAACAGCTTTCTTCCTATGAGGATTTGGCCTCTGATGTTTGGAAAGGTAGGTTATTGATTCGATCTTCAAGCAATATCTACAATCAATCCTTAATGGCATCGCTAATTGCAAATTTAGGAGCGGGAAAGGCAAAAGCATGGGCAGCTCAAATCGTTGATAATATGGCAAGGGACCCTAAAGGCAACGACCGTGACCAAGTTAAGGCAGTAGTAGCTGGTGAAGGTGATCTGGCAATTGTAAACACCTATTATGTAGGACGCATGATAAACTCGGATGACCCTGTGGAGGCAAATGCGGGAAAAGGTGTCGGTATTTATTTTCCAAACCAAAATGATCGTGGAACTCATGTGAACATCAGCGGAGCTGGCGTGGCAAAGTACGCTCCAAACAAAGGAAATGCGATAAGGTTCATCGAATTCTTGGCAAGCACTGAGGCACAGGCGGTATTTGCTGAAGCCAATTATGAATATCCTGTGAACAAGAATGTGGAAGTTGCTCCCTTGTTAAAGTCTTGGGGTTCGTTCAAAGAAGACAATTTGGAACTATCAAAATTGGGCACCAATAACAAATCTGCGGTGCTGCTTTTTGATGAGGTCAATTGGAAATAGGCTTTTCTCTTTTGCGAAAGGATTCGCTATTAGAACGAATAGCTTTACATTTGAGGCACTGTTCATCCAGTGAAACCGCTTAATGTGTGTTACCTTTTAAAACCTTAAGAAGAGACACCAATTCATGGTCCCTGTTTACGCTGCTTTTCGTAGGTTTCGTAACCCTCCCCCTGTTTGCCTTGTTCATCACCACTTTTTCAGGTCCTGGGGAAAGCTGGGGACACTTGGTCAAAACCATTTTGTTCAGATACACTATCAACTCCCTAGCGTTAGTTTTGGGAACCTCATTTTTTGCAACGGTATTGGGCGTTTCTTCCGCGTGGGTGGTGAGCAGATATCAAATTCCGGGCAAACGTGTCTTTGAGTGGCTCCTAATATTGCCCCTGACCATTCCGTCCTACATTACTGCTTATGCCTATGCAGGAGTTTTTGATTATGGAGGAACATTTTCAAAAATCATGGATGGATTTGGTCTAACTTCCTTAAAAGTAGATATCTTAAATCTGCCAGGACTTATTTTCATTCTTTCCATTTCCTTATATCCCTATGTATATGTCGCCTCAAGGGCGGTTTTCCTATATCAGTCAGGACGCCTCATTGAAGCTTCAAAAGCATTGGGTGCCAGCGAGATGCAAACGTTTCTTAGGGTAGTGGCCCCTTTGGCAAGACCTGCCATTTTTGGGGGCTTGCTCCTAGTTGTCATGGAAGTGCTCAATGATTACGGAGCAGCTAAATATTTTGGGGTCAATACACTGACCACAGGTATTTTTAGGTCCTGGTTTTCATTGGAAGAGCCAAATACCGCTGTTTTTTTATCTTGTATCCTCTTGGTCGTTGTCCTTTTCTTTGTGCTCTTGGAACGCTGGCAAAGAGGCAACAGAGCTTATGTCATCTCTACAAAAGCGGATATCGAACTTCCTTGTCGGCCCCTTAAAAAAAAACAGAGATGGTTTGCTTTTCTAATCCCATTTTTTCCTGTTCTATTGGGATTTGTTGTGCCTGTTGCTCAACTAATGCAATGGTTATTTCTGACTTTTGAAAAAACCGTTTCATCATCTTATTGGACCATTGCTATACAAAGTGTATTTATTGCTCTGCTTGCAGCACTGCTTACCGTACTATTTGTACTATTGGCCATCTATCTTCCCAAGTGGAATCGGCTAAAATGGTTGAAAGGAAGCACACAACTTGCCACCATGGGGTATGCCATTCCTGGGGCCGTCTTGGCGATTGGAGTTATGATACCTACTTTGAAATTGGATCATTGGTTGATTCAACTAGCACAAAACCTAACAGGAAAATCGACTGGATTACTAATCAACGGAACGATCGTTGGGCTGGTCTATGCCTATATCGTTCGTTTTTTAGCCGTAGGATTTCGTCCTTTACAAGCAAGCCAATTAAAAATGGGCAAGGCCCTTTCAGATTGTTCCAACGTATTGGGAAAAGGACATTTAAAAACATTTTGGAATATCGACCTGCCCTTGCTTAGAACTGGAATTTTAAGTGCCGTAATCCTGGTTTTTGTAGATATCATGAAGGAATTGCCATTGACCCTTATCCTTAAACCATATCATATCAACACCTTGGCGGTAAAAGCCTATGAGTATGCCAGTGACGAACTTATTATGGAATCTGCTTTACCTGCACTGACCATCATTATCACTGGACTTGTCCCCATTATTTTTTTGAATAAATTGCTACTTGGCAATACGACACGGAAAATAAACAAAAAGCAACTCAACTAAATTATTGAAAGAACTGAAGCCGCTCATTCAAATATCAAAATTGGCCAAGTCCTTTCCTACGAGTGCTGGCAACGTAATCGACAAGGTTGATTTAGAAATTAAGCAAGCTACTATTGTTGCACTTCTTGGGGAAAGCGGCTCGGGGAAAACCACGTTGGCACGACTTGTTGCAGGACTCGAGGTGCCTGATAGTGGCACCATTAAAATCAATGGAGAATTGGTGGCTGGAGACCGTATTTTTGTTCCTCCGCAAAATCGGCCAGTTGGCATGTTGTTCCAAGACTATGCACTTTTCCCGCACATGACCGTATGGGAAAACATAACTTACGGCATACAAAATCTAAAAAATACCACAGAAGTTACCAATCAGGTGCTGGAATTGGTAGGGTTATCGCAATTTGGAAAACGATACCCGCACCAGCTTTCCGGGGGACAACAACAACGAGTAGCTCTGGCCAGAGCTTTGGCACCAAAACCTCAATTGCTCATATTGGATGAACCTTTTAGCAATCTAGATGCAAGTCTAAAATTGGATTTACGAAACGAGTTGTTCCATATCATACGATCAATTCAGCTAACCGCCATTTTTTTGACCCACGACACTCCGGATGCGATGGCTGTATCAGATGATATCGTAATACTAAAAGAAGGACATGTAGCGCAGCAAGGAGATGCTGTTTCCCTCTATGAAAAACCAAAAAACGAATATGTTGCTTCGTTGTTCAGTCCGCTTGTGCATTTTGATTTCACGGATTTAGGCTTCTTTAAATTTGAACCCGTTACAGGGAAAACCTACGCGCTTAGGCAGGATGCCTTTAAAATCAATTCTTCAAAGGCTTCCTTCGTTTTTGAATCTGATGTTGACCAAAGTATTTTTTTGGGATCTCATTTTCTCAACACAGTTAGTCTTCCCAACAACAAAATACTTCATTTCACATCCCATCAAAAACTGGATAAAAAAATTGTTTTGGGATTCGACGAAAGTTCTCTTTTGGTTTTTGAAAGCTAGTATTCTGTCCTTAAACTCAGAAATATACGGTCAGGTTATCGTCCCGTTGCTTCAGGATAGTATTACTTCACCCATAATTTGAATATCCTTCGTAACTTTTAAAAAAATGTAAATCCTTTTGCGAGCTTCGAAAAACACTTCTTTTCATTTTGAGCATCAAGCTATGGCCACACAATTTACTCTGGCCATAGTCGATCAAGACCCTGAGGATGCAAAATGGGCGGCACTTCAATGCTTTAAAAGACTTGACGAATTGGAACTAAAGTTGAGTCGTTTTGTTCCAGATAGTGATATCAGCAGAATCAATACGCTAAAAGCCGATGAGCAACTGCTTCTAGACCGGGAGACATGGGAAGTCATGAAATTGGCGATACAAGTGCAGCAATGGACCCAAGGGGCTTTTGATATTGGCGTGGCAGAGCACATGAATATTTTTAGGGCCACCAAACAAGGAATCCTCAATGAATTTGAAATGGCCCTTGCCCTGGAAAAGGCCCAAAAAGATAAACTCAAAGCAAGCCTATACTTAGATCCTTCCGAACCTAAGTTCTATTGTATGAAAGAAGGTATGCAGTTTGACCTGGGAGGTATCGGAAAAGGATATGCCTTGGACCAACTCGCAAGTGTTATGAAAACCCAAGGGATTCAAAACTACAGTATCGGAGCTGGGAACAGTACCTTTTTATCCGTAGGTGTGGATGCCCAAGGTAATCCGTGGCAGCATACACTTGCTTCAGAAACGATGAAAAATACCATTTTGGTCAACAATTTCGGCGTTAGCGCTTCCGGAACTTTTCATCAGGGCAATCATATTTTTGACCCCCGGACCGGTAAAAACAGACTCGTATCAGCTGTAGACCGATTATGGGTGGCCGCCACCAATGCTGCGCTTGCGGATGCCTTATCTACGGGACTATACCTGCTTTCTATCCCTGAAATTGAAAATTTGGCTGAAAATTTGGATGAAATCCGTTGGGTATACTACAGTAAGGACGGAAAGTTATTTAGAACTTCTCAAAATAGCGTAAATTTATAACAGCAAGTTTCAGCGTAAACTTACACAACAACCACAATAAAAATAACATGGCAATTGATAGTACAACCAATAGGAGAAATTTTATAAAAAATTCAGCGCTTTTCGGAACCGGACTTGTTCTGGGCACACCCTTTAACATTACTGCAAATCCCCTCAAGGTCGGTGATAAGGTAAACATCGCCGTAGTAGGTTGTGGCGGTCGTGGAAGAGGGGTCATTTTCAATAATATTCCCAAAATACCCAGTGCCAATCTTGTGGCTGTTTGTGATATTGTAGAAAGTAGAAGGGAACAGGCCAAGAATGAGTTCAACAGCATGTACGGGGCCAAAGTAAAGGCTTACGAGAATTTTCATAAAATGTTGGAAAAGGAAAACCTAGATGCCGTGGCGTTGATAACCCCTGATTTCTGGCACATGCCCCACGCCGTGGATGCCATGGAAGCAGGATTGCACGTGTATTGCGAAAAGGCAATGTCCAACAGTCTTACAGATGCTCGAAAAATGGCGGAATCCATGAAGAAAACTGGAAAGTTGCTGCAAATCGGACGACAGCGGCGTAGCAATGACCGATACCGCTTCACTAAAAAAGTGCTTCTGGACCGGGAAAAAATGTTTGGTAGGCTTACCCATGCGATTGGTCAATGGAATCGTTCCCAAATCTGGACCCAACCGCCAAATAAACAAGATAAAATTGATATCAATAAAGTAAAACAATATGGTTTTGAGACCGTAGATCAAATCTACAATTGGAGAAACTACAAGAAGCTCGGTGGTGGTGTGGTTTCGGATTTGGGCTCACATCAAATTGATATTTTCAATTGGTTTTTTGATGCCTATCCCCATACGGTCTACGCTACGGGCAACAATTCCTATTTCAATTTTGAACAGGCCGATACCATGGCCACAATTCTTGAGTATGATACCCCAAAAGGTCCCGCAATAGGTATTTATGAGAATATTTCCAATTCCAGGGCTATTGGGGTGTACGAGCGTTTTATAGGAGATCATGGTGCCTTTATCATCTCAGAAGGAAAGGACAATAAGATTTATCGGGAATCGCGCGTGGATAGCAAGGCATGGGAAAAATATATCAATGCGGGATACATAACCAACTTGGCCGATATGCAAAAATATAAAGCCAAGGAATCCGGTGATTCAGGAATTAAAGAGACCGCTCCACAGGTGAGCTACGATATCAATGAGATGAAGGATATGGGCAAAATCTACAATTTAGCCGCCCATACTGCGCATTTTTACAACTTTGTGGAATCTGTGAGGGAAGAGGAACAACTGAATTATGATGCTATCACCTCCTACAAATCTGAGGTCTGTATTTATAAAATACATGACGCCATCAATCGAAAAGGAGATAAAGTGAAAATTCGTCCGAAAGAATACGAAGTTTAAAAGAGCAGAAAAATACCAGTGTTCGATTTAAGAATTCCAGGGAGTTCCCAATGATTCGCTGTTCACTTTTGGTTCAAAAACCCACAGTTGGGAAGCCGATTCTTTTCGTTTTTCGGAGGTTTTACCGTTTTCGTCCTCCACTTAATCGAATATCCCCTGCTTTTTGCTTTATCCACTCAATGGAAATATCAACTGGCTCCGTATTTTTGGCAAAGGCGGTGTTGTGACCTAATTCGGAAAACAAGGTATATTCAAATGGTTTTCCGTTCGCTTTGAGAGCATTAAGTTGCTCTATGCACAAACCTACCGGTATTTGTATATCTCTATTGCCAAATACCCATAGCCCAGGGATAAAAAGCTTACCAAGTGATACCTTGGGGTCCGTACCTTCAAATTTATAGCGGTCTGGGTCGTGTCGTACGTGCTCACGTGCGTCCGCCTCCGTGTGGCTATCCCAAAAATTGGTATCCCCATCGGTATAAAACTGAAATCTAAGTTGTTCCAGAGTTGTAATTACAGGACAACTAAAGAAGACCATAAAATCCACTGATGGATTTTTGTTTGCCGCAATCGGAATAATCCATCCTGCTTGACTAAAACCTACAAGTCCGATCGGGATATTTTCATTGTGCTTGCGAAGTACACCTACAGCGGCGCTCGCATCCTCTGCCAATAAATTGAGATTGGAAGGGTCAACGTTGTTTGTTCCCACTTCCGGCCCAACATACACCCCGCCGGATGCTCCAACTCCCCGTTTATCATACGTAAATACAGAAAGACCATCTTTAGCCAAACGTTTTGCAAAAGTGGTCATTCTGGGCACAGAGTCCGAACCATGAACAACTACCAGTGCTGCGATAGGGTTTTTAGGTTGGTACATTGTACCCGCCAAACGCACCCCTTTGCTTGTAAATGTGATATCCTCGGTCACCAATTTGGGGGATTGTGCTTCCGTTTGACTAAAAGGAGTGCTAAAGAGCAATAAACACAGGTATATCTTACACAGAATATAAATTTTACCTGGTCTGGCGACTCTTCCGTTATCCGCGAGTGCACGCATTATTTCTCCCATATTTTTTAACTTTTATATTCAAGATTTTTCTCCTTGGTCGGTTCTCTTTCCCTTTAGATGATGAATAACCTCAAGGTCTATTTTGTAGGCCATACTTTTCTATTCCCATACATCCTTTATCATCTGAAGTGTATTTTTTGTTCACGCAACGCTTTGACCTCCAAACTTACTGTTTTCTTTGTTTGAACAACCAATGTAGCAGGAAGTCCTCCCTAAGTGCAAATTCTTGTGCAAAATGACAATCACCAACGGACTGGCAGGGATAACTATATTCTGTGTAGAAGTATTTTTTACCATCATCGATCTTCGCAAAAATCTCTTCCCTGTTGAGATAATGGTCTATGGTATCTTTTCTATGGGTATAAACGGGTGCATATCCCACCTCTTCCATAGTTTTTATCAAACCCCGGGTTCCATCTTCATCCCGTTTTGAATTTGCATCTACCCTATGGATAAAGCCCCATACTGGCAAGTCGTTGAAATCATCAGATCTTATTCTGGAATCCACAAAACTGTAGATACCATCTCCTGTGCTAAAAGCACTGCTGAGAGGTACGAGCGCCGCAAACTTTTCCTTGAATTTTGCCCCTAAATACCAAGTGCCTATACCACCCATTGAGTGACCCACAAGATATATCCTTTTCGCATCGATTCTCGTATTGTTCGTCAAAATAGAGTCGAGTAATTTTTCCACAAAATCCGAGCTGCTTTTCTTTGACCAACCGAAATAGCGCTCATCCCCATCATGCCATAGGCCATCGTGAATATTGGGAGCTACTACGAAAGCTGGATATTTTTCTTGGTTCTTTTTCTCCATCCAAGCCAAAGCCATATAAGCCGTTCGCTCTTGGGCCTTTAAGAACATACTATCTGGACTTACAAAGTATTCCGCACCATGTAATGCCAAGACCAAGGGATATTTTTCCGATGAATCCTTCAATGTATCGGGCTCAAAATAACTAATCGGTATTTTGCGTCCGGTCAAGTCGTGGGTAAAATCAAACTTGACAAATTGATGCCTTTCAACAGGACCTACGTCAGGGGTCTCAGGTGTATCTTCCTTAGGGTCTTTGGGCGTATCCGTTGCTATGGGTCGCTCTATTCCCTCTCCTGTTTTTTCTTCAACTTGCGTTTCTTCAGGAGAACATGCCAAAAAAAATGTTCCCGACAAAACAACTAGAAGAAGTGTTATTTTCTTTGTCACGTTCCAAAAGGTTTTCATGCTGCTTCACAAGTATTATTTGATTGAACACCCTGAGCCTTTTTCGGCTTTTTGATTAAAAGTAATCGAGGTAATACGGACCTACATGTGAAAAATTCCCATTTTTACGGTTGATTATGTGCCATTCCTTACTTCTACTTTAATCCGTAAGCGCTGTTTCATGCAAAAAAGGCACAGAATTGTAATGGAAAAAACCCAATGGGTGGTGGGTCTAACTGAATTTGGAAGGTGCTACGCCATTTATTTTTTTGAACAGCTTACTAAAGACCGAGTAGTCCGAAAATCCCAACATAGCGGCAATTTCAGCAACGGAAAGACTTCCTTTCTCCAAAAGTGCTTTTGATTTATCAATTTTAACCGCATTAATGTACTGATGTGGTGTTTTCCCATAAACGCGTTTAAACGAATCGTACACATGATACTTTGATAATGAGGATATTTCGGAGATATCCTGTAAGGATATGGGATTGGTCAAATTCTCTTCAATATACTCACGGGCCAACATGAGCCTTTTGAATGTTTCTATTTGGGTGCTTTTCTTCTTTACCTTTATTCTGTGGGCACTTGATACAACATGGGTCGTTTCTTCATAAAGCAGGCGATACAGTTCCAAGGTCATCTCTTCGGGCGATAAGTAAGAAAAACTATCGAATAGGCTATTAGTATGGATACTTTTAAGAAACCTCCCTACCTTGTTGTAATCCGCGTTAAGTGCGTGTTCTAGATAAAAAAAGTCCCCCTCAACCTGGTCAAAAGGGCGGTCCAGCAACTGAATTTCCGAAGCTTCCATGTAATAGTTCAGCTGGTTTTGCAAATCCTTTGATATCACAAGACTCAACACATCCAAATACTCTTGAAAGCGATTTACATAATCCCAACCACAGTCGGCATTGACCACAACATATCTATTGTTATGAATTTTCACCCGCTTTTGGTTGCCGTTTTTCCAAACGAGTTCCCCACTGCCTTCTTTAATGTATGTTATGGTCAAGCTATTATTGAGGTAGGTATAACTCTTAAGTGGGGATGTGAACCGCATCATATAATTTGTTCCAGGACGAAAGTCAGGAATACTTTTGTAGCTTTTCTGCGAGAAATGGTCGTAATAGAGGTCTTTATATTTTTGATGCATTCTTACAGGATATGAACCGGGCGCAAGGACCTAAAATAGATTTTTGACTTTATTCCATTAGCAATAATAGTACCATTTTATCCAAAGTTTAAGGTACTCTATAAAATCCATGTACGAATATAGAACAACCTTGCGATATACTTTTCCAAACTTGTTCTGGAACACAATGCGGTTCATCATAACTCTTTCGCTAGAAGAAAACCAAAAACAGTGATTTAAGCGTTTGCTCTGGAAAGAGCGAAAGAAAACTGTTCTTTTAGGCAAAACATCCCGACAAAGAACAGGTGTACTTAAGGCAGTCCGCCCCCCTTTAAAATCTTCTTTACCATTGGACCGAAAAGCTTTTTGGAAAAACGTGGTATTGCCAGTATCGATAAACAAGACAGACGCTAGCCTATCAAGTACTTTCTAAGAATGTTATAATTTGAATTGAAGGGTCGTATAAAAAGTCCTTGGTTCGGCTGGAATAATACCTGGTCCTGGATAACCTGTGGCCCTCCTGGTGAAATAGGAGTTGTCCAATAGGTTATTGATACCTGCCTCCAATTTCAAGATTTTCCATGAGTACGACATGGACAAGTCCATAATATCGTAGGAGGGAATCGTTCCCACGACCCCTGCTCCGGGAGCATTCTCGAATAAGGGAGGAGCGTTGGTGGCATCCGTAAATTGTTCAGCGATATAGGTGTATTGAAGACTGGCCAGAAAGTTGGCATATCCAAAGTTAATACCGGTTTTAAGGTTTATTCTTGGGATGAATTCCACCTTATTCCCTTCAACATTGTTCCGTTGCGAACGTACATATTCTGAATCCGTAAATGCCATATTTACAAAATGGTTGAGTTTCATTTTGTCATTGGCCGGTGCTACAAAGGCTTTGATGTTCCAGTCAGCAAAAACCTCGGCCCCGTAAATAAAAGCATCCCCAATGTTGCCCCTAAGCCTTTTCACAGAACCATCGGTATCTTCAAATTGTATTTCCCCAATCCGGGAGTTGTAGGCCAAACCAAAAACCCCAATATCATAGGTGATTTTGTCTTCCCATCGGCCCCTTACTCCCAAATCGGCAGTGTAACCTTCTTCGTCCCTAATATCAGGGTCCACTAAAAATGAAGGGTTGATAATTCGAATATCATTGAATGTAACGGAACGATAATTCTCAGATATATTACCGTAGACCTCGATTGAAGGAGTTGCTTTAAATGAAAGTCCAAGACCTAACAACAAAAAATTACGTTCAAAGGTTCTATTATCGGGCACATCTTCGTTCAACAAGGTATTGCCCGCCAAATCCAAGACAATGTTTTTAAAAGAACCTTTGCTTTCCGTTTTGATATACTCCCAACGAAACCCTGGGGTTGCCGAAAATTTCTTAGAAATTTGGAAAACATTCTCTCCAAAAAGTGCCAAATTAAGGTTGGGAAAATCAAATTGAGCCTGTCTTTCGTAATTGGGAAATTCTTCCGTGGCGAAACTAAAGTTCGCATTGGTCGCCGTATTTCCCGGACCCTGTTGTTGACCTCCAAAAGATTGATAATACTTGGCCCCGATCAAAAAAACGGATTGTCTTTCCTTCAATTGATAACGGGTGAGCAATCTTGTCTCCGCCGAGACATTATCAAAATCGTCCACCAATAATTCTCTTGGAGATGCTGGGTCGTCCGCCTGGAAAACCCGATTCACCCTAAAACCAAGGGCATTTCGTTCAGAATTCAAGGTTGAGAAATAGGTGCTGAAATCTGTCCTTGAAGAAAATTGATGTTCCAATTTTACCGTAAATAGTTTCCAATCGACCTTAAACCAATTTCGGTCACGGTTGGTAAAGGTAGGGTCCTCTTCGAATTGGGAATCGGTCAATCCTCCCGGTTGTTGGGTCAAATAGTTAAAAAGAGTTGCCTCAAAACTGAGCTTGGTCCTTGGCGAGATTTGATATCCGAACTGCCCATAATAGTTGCGGCTGGTAAAATCGCTATTGCACCTAAAACATTGGCCTTGTTTGTAATTGAAGAAGGAGTAGTAGCTAAAGTTACCGATGGTCCCCGAAAGGCTGTTGAAACTGGTGAACAAATCAAAAGAACCTAAGGTCTGTCTGGAAACAAGCTCTATTTTTTTATTTGCGTTGGGCCTTTTAAACTTAAAATTTATCAATCCCCCGAATTGAGGCCCATATTGTAAAGAGGCCGCTCCTCGCACAACTTGAATTTCGGACAATGCTTCTACGGGTGGGGTATAATAGCTTTCAGGATATCCCAGGGCATCAGCACTAATATCATAGCCATTTTGACGAATGTTGAAGTTTGCTGAACGGTTCGGGTCCAATCCCCTACCTCCAATATTCAATTGTAATCCAGCATTGCAATCCTCATAAATATTTAAGCCTACCACTTGATTGTATACCTGTCTTGCATTATTGGTGGCGAGATTGCCCACAAGGTTTTCCACCAATATTACTTCACTCTTTTTTCCGGCGTAAATGGCGGTACCTTCCACAGTCTTTAACTTTTTGAGTGCAAATATTTTCTCTCGCTCTTGGGTGATGACCACTTCTGAAAGCTCTTGTACCTCCAATGCTTCTAATTGAAACTGAAGTTCCATGGATGCAGATACTTCCAATTTTTTTTCCAAGACCCTGAATCCAAAAGTAAAGACTACAATATCGTACGTTCCTTCCTCGATGGTCGTTATCGTAAACCGCCCATCGGCATCAGTAATTACCAGGCTTTGCGCTTGCTTTATATAAACTTCTGCACCTTCCAACGGAGCGCCCTGTTCGTCCGCTACCACACCGCTAATGGTAAACTGGCCAAAAACAGACGTGCCAAACAAAAAAACCAGAGCAAAACTAAATGCCTTTGATATCATCATTAAAGGGTATTATCCATGTTTTATGGCGAAACGACTCTTTCTCTTCCACTAAATTGACCGAAGGGTCTACGTAGGTGGTGCCCCTACGACCGTTTAAGGTGACATGGCTTTCCACATATATTTCAATGTTTTGATGACCTTGACTTTCGAAGTGATTTTTTAAGTAATGGGCGTATTCCAAAATAAAATCGGGTTGAAAACTCATCTGCTTTTCTTGAAATGGGGTCAAAAAATCTGAATTGTCCACATAAAACCATTTCCCTGATTTACCATTGACGATTTTAAATTGGCAATAGCCCGCTTTTTCCATAAGCATGACCCGCCAGGAAAAGCGATACCCTTCTTCCGTCCAAAACAACTCTCCGGGATAGGTCAAGTAGCGCCAGGGCAGCAACAATTGAATAACAAAAAATAGGGATACTATACCGTAACTGACCTGCTTTCGAAATACAGGCTGGATGTCAAATCGAAGTCCATTGTCAAAATTTGCCTTGTTGATTTTAAATAGGTTTGCGAAAAACTGTAAGATTTTATGATGTACGCCACTGCTGAAAAAAATAAGGGAAGAAACAATCATGATGTACGGAAACATCCCAATATTGAACAGGACCCGCGTCATCACATGAAAAACGACCACGAAGAAAAAAGCAATCCACCGTGTGGGCCTATAGAGCAGGAAAAAAGGGATTGTCAAATCGTAAAAGGCCCCAAACCAACTAAAGGTATAATGTACCCAAGGGTACCCCATAAGTTCACCGATCAGCGGTATTTGCCCTTTCGAAGGAAGCCAAATACGAAGCGGCGTGGCATCCAATAACCAATCTGAGTTCAGTTTGGCAAGCCCTGCGTAAACATAAACTAAGGCCAGCAGCAACTTGATGGAATCCACTGTCCATTTGGGAACGAATTGAAATCGTTTGTTGGGGTTCAATTTCGCATCTACCGAAAAATAAGCGTTGGCTGGAATGAAAATCAATAAAAACGATAAGATGCTGATGAAGTAATAGTGATTTAGGTAGGTGGTCTTGTCCATCAATTCAATGTACGTGAACGAGAGAAAAAACACGACTATGGCTACGCGATATCTATACCCTATGGCAATACACAACGAAGCCAAACCACATAGTACAAATAGCAAATAGGTCCAGTTTCCAAGAGGTTTTACCCATTCAAATCCGTAGTAGGAAAAATGGAATTTGGGTTCTAGATATAGACTTTCGATCCAACCGTTGTACCAAAACCTGATGATACTCCAAATCATCATAATTCCAAAAAAAATACGAAAGACCGCCAATGTGGCGGCCTCCGATTTTTTTGAAAGATATTTTTGGAGTGTTTGCTTCATTTAATCTCCATCGGCATCAACAAAATCGATGGCAATACTCATCGAAGATACCATATCTACCTTTAACATAGCGACCGCACGCTGTACTTCATCATAGGCGGCCAACATATCAAGGGCCGGGTCATTGGTTTCTATTTCCGTCCTAAAAGGCTCCAAAGCTGCAACAGCGGTTCTGGCGCTTTCAAATTGAGCTAGGATTTCGTCGCGCAGTGCCTCTTCGTTCAGGGTGGTTAGATAAGACGCTAAACTTTCCCCAGGATTTTCGGTGCCAAAGGCAAATCCGTTAAAAAAGTTTTGGACCGCATTCAACCCGTCTTGGAACAATTCATTGGATAATTCTGGATAAAAGTACGATTCGATGGTTGTAGGTACCTGTATCCCGGTAAAGACTCCTAAAGGAATACCCATTTTACCGGCCCTCAAGAACTTTTCGTAATAAAAGATAAAATCATTGACATAGCGGTCCACCGAAGCTGTAGCTGATGAACCATCATTGGTCACGAAGGTATCCCGATATCCGTCTTGCCAAGCGTCTCGAACAGCGGTCACCCGCATTTCTATATCATCAATGATATCGGAAACATAGGTCAACTGGGCGTTACCTGTAGTCATGTCGATAAATGTTGCCAAGATTTCCGCATCGGAAGCTCCGGTCCCGTTGAATAGATAATCCAGGGCGGGAAAACCTTTTGAATCTCTATTTGAAGGCAACTCCAAATTATAAGTGCCGCTGAGAATGTTATTTGTGATCAAATCAATATCAGTGGGGTACGTATTGATGTTCAGCCGAAGTCCATTATCTTCCGCCGGGCCTATTTCAAACATTGAGACAGCTTGCCAGCTTTTGTAAGCGTCAATCCATGCCTGTCTCAGATTAACTAGGTTTTCTTCTGTGGGTGTTGTCTGAAAAGTGGAAAACTCAGATTTAAAGGATGCATGCGTAGTTAAAAATGCGTTGTAGGAAGGAACAATAATATTGTCCGCCCAATTGACCAACATTGCACTACGGTCGAAAGTGGTTGACGAACCATCGTCATCCGTGGTTCCATTATCATCATCTGTCATACCAATATCGTCCGTTGGATTTTCGGTATCGTCGCCATCTGACGAACAGGCCCAAATAAAAAGAGCTAAGAATATTGGAAGAATCCAAAAATATTTTCTTTTCATTTTGCTTTTTTTCAAGATTAAAAGATACTAAAAGTAAAAAATAAGGGACGCAAATTTAAAGTACTTCGCATCCCCTATTTACATTATTCATAGTCCGTTCAGGATTATCATGTATTCGCTAAGAATTAGTCTACTTCTGCAACAGTAAAACTGAATTTGGCGGCGATGGCTTCTGCAACAGAGTTAAGTTCGTCCACCGTTACGTTCCAAAAACCGTTGGTAGGCATATTGTAAATCGTATCCAAGTAGTCCTCAACTTCGGTTCTATTGAAGTAGAAGTTTGAACCGGTGCCCGGTGACCTTAAAAACTGTAAGCTGTAAATAAATCCATAGGCTTCGGACAAATCGTGGAATTTTGTGCCAGGCGCACCATTTATACCAGCTATACCCGCTTTTAGGTAGTGAATGGCACGAACGGCAACTACCATTGCAACCTTTTCCCTTAGAATATCGGCTTGTGCATCACGCTCTGCGTAATCTTTGTTTATGATAGCCGTTCTACCTGCTTTATACGCATCAAAAATGGCTGCAGCAGTACCGTCGAAATTCGCCTCTACGTTGTCTACATATTTGTAAAGGAATTCATCGGAACCCGAACTGAAGTCACTTGGGTCGCCCCCATCAAGTAAGGCCTCCACGGGATTTGCAGCGTCTGCGGCTACACCGAAGAAGTAACCATAGGCTTCATCCCAATCGTGCTCCATATCCGTGTACGTCTGACCGTCCACAATTACATCATTGTCATTATCATCTTCAAATTGTGCCAATTGGTCAGGGTCTGTATAATTATTGACGATTTGATCCGATACAAAAGCACCGGTCAGACCTTTGATAAAGGCTTGGTCCAATTCCAACCCACTGCCGTTGACATAACGCGTAGAAGATCCATCAGGCAATTGCCCAGCATTCCCTTCTGTGGCTACTTGGTTCCAGAATGGAAATACGTCTTCTACTTGCTCGGTGATATAACCATCAAAGTCAGCTTTTATAGCAATAGAAGCAACAGCAGGTGCTACATTGCCAAAGAAAAAGGAACCTGCAGTTTTGTTTCTCACCTGTTTGTCAGAAGCATTCAAGTCAGCCTCACTAAAATTACTGGCGCCTTCTTGGTGATCAAAAGCAGCATCTATCTCAGCTTGGGTAGATGTATTGTCACGTAATTTTCCAAGAATTTCACGGGCCATAAGTAGACGTGTGGTCTGCCCACTAAAGCTAACGGTAGACTCTCCCCCTCGTTCAAAAACGTAGGTATCGGGAATATCTACAGTATCTGTGCCGCCGGTCATGTCATCGTCTTCCATACCGCCAGTCATATCATCGTCTTCCATACCGCCGGTTACATCGTCATCGACCATTGTGCCTTCGTCATCGTCGGAACAAGCGGCCAGTACTAGGCCGAAAATGGCTAGTATCATAAAGAATTTAAAGTTTTTCATACTTTTTGTTTATGTAGTGTTTAACTATTTGGTCGCCAAAACTAAACAAAACCAAAGATTGCCACAAAATTATTTTTAATTATTCTAAATAAAATTTAAATTTTAACATTTCTCAGAAACAATACAGAGACAACACTTAGAATTTTCGTTGAAGATTTATCAATTAGAAATAAAGAGGATTCCATAATATCCTAGTAAAACAACGAGCCGATATGTTTGCACTTTCCCTCTTGGTCGGGTTCACGATTTTCCTTGAAAAACCATTCTTTAGAAATTCAACATAGTTCTGATTGTGCCCATTTTAAAAACATCGATTCAAAAAATGTGAGTTGAAATAATGAGTGCGCTTTGCAGTAAAAATTAGAAAGCTCCAGAATTTTGAATTCCGGAGCTTTTAACTGGGCTCCCCCTCTTGGGCTCGAACCAAGGACCCTCTGATTAACAGCGTTGCCGAATGGGGTACAAGCAAATTTTAAAAATCGCATATTTTATTGAATATCAGTGTTTTAATAGTTTTTGTTGTCAAACAAAATCAATTGAAACCAACTTTTTGCGTGCAAATTACGTGCAAATTTTTTTATAACTTATGTTCATGAACACGAGTATAAAACTAAGTTTGGACACACGAAGAATGACCCAAAATGGATGTTTTCCTATCATTTTGAGGCTGACCCATTTTAGAAAAACCACTTCAATCAAAACAGGTTATTATGTCCCAGAAGAGTATTGGAATCATCAACGATGTAAAGTAAAAAGAAATTTCCCAGATGTTGATTCTGTTCATCTAATGAACACCCTTTTATTAAAAAAACAAATCAAGGCTCAGGAGGTAATCAATAAGTTGGCAGATAATGACCAATTGGATGGGCTTACGGCAAAAGATATTGCCGATAAAATTGTCAACAGGAAACGTTTAAACTCCTTTTATGAATTTGGTCTTAAAAAAGCTGAGGAACTTAAAAAAGAAAAACGAATCGGAACATCTAGAAATTACTCTGGAATAATTGGCAGACTAAAGGTATTTACGAAAAATAGGGATTTAAAATTCAATGAACTCAACCTTGAATTCTTAAAACGGTTTGAAAGACATCATTTATCTAAGCCGGGTAATACTATTAATGGAATTGCGTCTTATATGAGAACAATAAAGGCCATCTACAATAAAGGAATCAAGGAAGGCATGGTGGATGAATCCTTGTATCCTTTTAAATACTACACCATAAAAGCAAAACCAACCCAAAAAAGAGCCATAAAACTGGAAAGCATTAAAAAAATACTTGAGATGGAAACCGAGGTTGGTTCTAATCATTTCCACTATCGCAATTATTTTATACTTTCTTATCTGATGCCGGGTATGTCCTTTATTGATATGGCATTTCTAAAAAGAGATAATATTATTGATGGCCGTGTCAAATTTCAAAGACGAAAAACAGGAAAACGATTTAATATAATTATAACGAATCAGATTGAACCAATCATTGATTATTATCTCGGCAATCCTAACCCTTCTGGTTTTTTATTGCCTATAATCTATCGGGACACTTTAGAATTACAGTACAAAGATGCTCAATGGGAGCTTAGACGTTACAACATTGGTTTGAAAGAGATTGCAAAAAAATGTGGGATTGAAGAACGTTTGACCTCTTATGTTTCAAGACATAGTTTTGCAACTCATGCTATGTTCAAAAAAGTTCCTTTGGAAGCTATATCTGCAATGCTGGGTCATAATAAACTCAGTACTACCCAAATTTACCTTAAGTCCCTACCAAGCAATATACTTGATAACTATCAGTTAGAATTGAATTCCTTGTGACTGGTACAAGTGCCGCAAATTGTTCCGTTTACAGCACTTTAAAGTTATTGCTAATAATTAGTTCGCGTATTTTTAGGTATGCAAGAAAAGTCTTGACTTATTTCTTAACGATAAAGATTGTTGATAACAGATTGTTTTGTATCAGTGATGAACTTGTGACCTTTAGGCTCCTTTATTAAAAGCAGCAACATAAGAACCACTTTCAATATCTTCGATGAGACCATAGCGATGTGGATGCCAATCCCGTATTGAATCCGTTCTTCTTAAGGAAAAACGGCAATCAAATAAGAACCAAGTCTTAGTATTTCATCCATTTTAAGGGGTTGGGTATTCTCTTGCCGTTTTTTGCTTTTTCTATAAGAGTTTTCATTCTGGGATGATTATGATTCTGACTTTCTCTTCAACCCTTCCAGCCAAATTTGATGTTGTTTGAGCAGTCCTTTTGTGATTAAGCCTCTCCCTAGGCTTGGTAGAAACCCATATTGGGTCTCTTCTGTTATCACTTTGCAACCTTTATCATTTGGGATTATCAACCAACCGTGATATGCATTGAGTCCGGTTCCTTTGGCTTCCCATGCTAAGTGTTTATATGGCTCAAATTGCTTTATCGTTGATTTAATATTTGTTTTAAAAGTGCGCCATTTAAACTCACTATTGGATGTCAAAACCTGTTCCTTTTGATCAAGGATTTTAATGTTTGAAGAATTTGGGTACCATTCTGGCCAAGTAGTCGCATGTATTAACCAGTTCCAGATTGCTTCCGCCTGTGCGTTAATGGTAAGTTCATTTTTTGCGTATACCGGGCAATTACTAGGATTAAAATTGTCCGGGAAGTTTACCTTTTTAAAATTCATAGCGTTATTTTTTTGATTTATATATTTAGTTTCTGGTCAAATAATTTTTGACATATTAAAGGGCAGCGTCTTAATAGATGGTCTGTATAAGACTAGAACCAGAAGGGTCTTTCTTTGCATCCGAAAAAAAAGTATCTCAATTGCCTGCCGGTTGATTTTCATTAAATTTCAATCCCTGGACTAGAAAAATGAAGTAAATCATTTCATTTAGATAGCCATTTCTTGAACATCCCAATTTTTTCAATGGCTATAAAAATTGGCTCATTTTCATTGGGATTTTCTGGATCGAGTTCAATTTTTATTTTCGATTTTGAGGTATAGTACATCTCTTTGATGCTATCGATATGGATTAGATATTTCTTGTTTATCCTAAAGAATTGCAATGGGTCCAATTGCTCTGAAAGGGTCTTCAGTGAATAGTCTAAAGGAATTTTTTGTCTATTTTTCAACAGCATGAAGCAAAGTTTATCCTCAGAAAAAAAATAGCTGATTTCTTCAATGTTTATGGTCTTTAACCGATTATTGATTTTGACTAAAAAGCGCTTTTTAAAGGGATTTCTTAAATCATCGACAAGCTTTTTATATGTATTGCTCTGTTCTTCTCGATTTTTATGGTTCCCATTGTAAATCTTGAACTTATTTAAGGCGAGGGAGAGATTTTCGGTCGTGACAGGTTTCAACAAATAGGAAATACTGTTTAATTCAAATGCCTTGATCGCATATTCTGAGTAGGCAGTTGTGAATATAATGGGCGGCGTTTCAAATCCTATTGGCTCAAAAATCTCAAAGGAGAAACCATCGGATAAATTGATATCCAAGAACATCAAATCGAATTCCACGGTTTTAATGAACGCTATTGTATCTTTTATTGACGATGTCCTGCCAACAATTTCTATTTTGTAGGGCAACCTATCTATCATCTCGATCAAGCGTCTTGCCGCTAGATCCTCGTCCTCGACTATTAAAGCTCTAATCATCAAAATCCGTTTTAATTAAAGGTACTGCAACCCTGAACTCTTTTCCATCGTTCAAAATTTCCAATGATCTATCTGTTATCAGTTTCAATTGGTTCTTTATACTACTTAACCCAATACCAAAAGAATCTGATTCTCCGTAAAAATTGCTTTTGGGCTGCAAATTGTTGCTTACAAAAATCGTGTTGTCGGAGATTTCGATATATATTGCAAGCGGAGCGTTTTTGGAAACACTATTATGCTTTATCGCGTTTTCCACCAATATTTGTATGGTCATTGGGGGAATCAAATATTTGCTTATATCTTCCTTTAATATCTCTTCATATATCAAAGCCTTACCAAACCTGAATTTTTGAAGATGGATATAGGATTTGTTCATATTCAGTTCATCAGATAGTTTAACCACTACTTCATCACTTTGTGATAGGTTATAACGGTAAATATTGGAAAGTTCGACGACGAATTTCTCCGCTTTGTGTTGACTTGTCGGAATTAGTGAAATCAAACTGTTGAAACTGTTAAAGAGAAAATGGGGATTGAGCTGTTTCTTGAGTGAATGGTATTTTGCATATGATTTTTCCAATTTATACTCTGAAAGCTCCAGGGCAAGTTGATGGTTCTTCTTAATGGAGGACAGGTAATCTTCGAAAAAGTAAATAAATATCATGACGGAAAGGATACTTATGAAAATAGTCAGTAACAACCAGTCAAAAAGCCCGTTGTCGACATCTTCCAAAAGAAGTACCGATATTACCCTGGACAACAAAGCAATAACGGTGGATTTAATTGAGATGAGCGTTATGATGAATATGTTCTTGTTCCATTGACTTTGCCCAATGAACTTAGCAACCTTGCTTATTCCCAATATCTTTTTTCGACTCCAATAGACCAAGATTAAAAATCCAAAAACCATGGGAAGCAATACCAAGGACTCCATGACCGCCTCCTCGTAATTTGAGAAGACCATCTCAAATATAAAATTGTATAGAACAAAGATGGACGAGAGCGATAAATAGATGTATATGCGACCGTTTTTCAACATGGTTCAATGACTTTTCGAAATGATACGAAATTATTCGGTAATTGTTAATGATGCTTCCTCAACATCGGCAGCATAGAAAAAACCTAAAATTCGATTGCTTGGGACAGTGGTATTGATAATATTACTGCGTATCGAAGCTGGAGGAGGGTTCCCTATAATGGGAATCTGGTTCCCTGTTTGCTCAAACAATTGTAGCAAGTAATCATGATATTCTTCTGAAATCCCCAATTGCTGAACAATCGCCGAATCCCCTATTTCATATATTACTTCTTCGTTGGGGTTTACTCCAAACCTTTGTTGGCCATCAAAGAATTCATCGCTTTCTACCAAAGTTGTGCTATTTCCAGGATCTGGGATTATTATAAACTCTCCATTCCTGAACGCTCTGTAGTAATAATAATTTTCAATGTTAAAAGGATCTGTGCTGTCAAACTTTACAAAATAGCCTTCATCAGTAATCAGTGTTTCTTCCTCAAATTCAGAATATACATCGTCAAACTCGGCCACTTCGTTCAAAGAATCACTGCCCACATATGTTTCACCGTTCCATGTTATGGTTATTGTGTAGGTACGATTTAGCTCAGCGGGAATCTCAGCATTAAGATATATTCCATCTTCAGTATGAACAAACAAATAATCTGTCTGTCCGTCATTGATGCTGACAATTGCATCTTCTACAGGTTGGGATTGGCCTTCATCCAAAAAACCTATCGTAGTTGTCAAAAGTATTCTTTGCGCAGATACTGGATTTGTTGTGTTTCGCTCTATCCCACCTTCCATTACCAGTCTGGGGGTTTCACCGTTAAGTGTGATCTCGTCGGTAACGTCCGTTTCACAAGACGTTAAAAATGCAACTGCAGTTATTAATAGAAATAAACGTTTCATAGTACTTTGATTTTTTTTAAAACTTAAATTGGTACATAACAGAGGGAACAATCCCAAAAAAAGCAAGTCTAGTTGCTTGGGTCTCTCCGGTAGCCACTTCAATATCGTTTACTTCACTTACCTCGTTAAAGTAAATCGATGCTGCATTGAGTCGATTGTATAGGTTGGCGATACTAAAAATCCATTTGCCTTTTCGGCCTTTTTTGGGATTCAGGGTCGCTGCAACATCCAATCTATGGTACGCCGGAAGTCTATCCCCGTTTCTGTTTTGGTAATCGCCAACTACCAAACCGTTTTGTGAATACCTTCCTGTTGGAAACGTCACCGGTCTACCGGACCCAAATATCCAATTGGCGCTAAAATCCCATCTGCTATTGAGTTTGTACAACCCAACAAGGTTCAACTCATGCAACTGGTCATTGTTGGCAGGATAATATTCGTTGTTGTTTATACCTAAAATCTGCCTTTCGCTTCGAGCTAAGGTGTAGCTCAGCCACCCGGTCAAATCGCCTCTGTTCTTGCTCAATTGAAGTTCCAACCCATATGCACGTGCATCACCTTGTACGACCTGTGTCTCTATGTTCTCCGTAAACAACAAATCTGCACCATCGATAAAGTCCGTGACATCGTACATTTCCTTGTAGTATGCTTCAACATTGAAGTCATATTCTCCATCCTTCCAAGACTTGAAATAGCCCACGGCAAATTGATCAGCATACTGAGGTTCTAAGTACTGTCCACTGGGTGCCCAAATGTCTAAGGGAGTTGGAGACGTAGTATTGGATATAAGGTGTATATATTGATAATTTCTATTGTAGCTCAACTTCAATGAGGTATCATCATTTACCAAATAGCGAGCAGAAAAGCGAGGTTCGAATCCGTAAAAGTTCTCAATCGACTCACCGCTAGAAAAGCTTTCGGTCCCGATTACCTCGTTTTCCTCCCAAATGTCCTGTACGGCATTGTAGGTTAAGGGATTGCCAGTTTCGTACTGCAACACATTGTCCTGACCTATTCTATTAAAATTACTTACCCTAATTCCATATTGAAGACTTAACTTATCCGACAGATTTTGTTTAAAATCAACGTAAGCAGCTGTTTCAACAGCTCTTTTCTCTTGAAACTGTTGAGGGTTTATCGATGACCCCTCAATTGCACCAATCTCACCTGGGTTAAAATCGTAGTAGATAAAGTCAATACCCGTCCTCAAGGTGTTGTTGGAGTTGATGTACCAACTTAGCCTTGGTTTCAATATATAGTTGACTATATTGGAGGACCAGGTAAATTCGGAACCAGACCTTAGATTATCAAGATTATAGTCGTAGTTACTATAAATTGCAGAGGTCTGTAAGAATAACTTTTCATTCAGAATACTCGTCCAGCGTAAGGTTCCTGTAGCGTTCCCCCATACTGTACCTAGAAAGCTTTCCAGTTCAAAGCGGTCTCTACCGAAATAACCTGATAGAAAAATTCTGTTCCTATCATTGAGATTATAGTTTGCTTTTAGATTAAGATCATAAAAATTGGCGGTTGTTCCGTCCAGATCTTCAACCAAACCAGTAAAAAGGTCAGCATAGGTACGTCTACCGGCCAACATGAAACTACCTTTGCCCTCACCATTTTCCTTTTTGGCAATAGGACCTTCAAGTAAAAGATTTGCAGCAATGGTTCCAATACCGGCTTCACCACTGAAATCTTTGATGTTTCCTTCTCTTTGCTTTACATCCAGAACCGAAGAAAGTCGACCTCCATAAATGGCAGGAATACCTCCTTTATAAAGTTTGACATCCTTGATGGCATTGGAATTGAATACCGAGAAAAATCCGAAAATATGGGAGGCATTGTATATAGGTCCATCATCTAGCAAAACAAGGTTTTGATCTGCAGACCCACCCCTAACATTAAAACCGGTGGCAGCATCATTGACACTGGATACACCTGGTAATAGTTGAAGGGAGCGAATTACATCTGGTTCCCCCAAAGTTATTGGTAGTCTTTTGACGGTTTTGGAAGATAATTGGACTACGCTCATTTCCGTAGAGCGCACAGATGCAGTCTGTTTCTGTTTACTTGAAGTGACCTGCACTTCTTCAAGTTCATAATTGTCCTCTTCCAGTTCAAAGTCAATTTTTATATCTTGGGTTAAATCAACTTCTCTTTCAATCGTCTTGAAGCCTAAATAACTTACTTGTAGATTATAAACACCTTGGGGTACTGTAATGGAATAAAAACCATATTCATTGGTAACTGTTCCGGTGAAACCACCAACAATTATGTTTACCCCAATTAATTCTTCCCCATTTGATTTTTCCTTGACGTACCCGCTAATGGTATGATTGCCCTGAGAATAACCAGCAAAGCTCAAAGTCAGGATAGTAATCAATAAAAATATTCTCTCTTTCATTTGGTTTATTTTTTTCCAAAATTGACCAAGTCCAAAGAGGTTGGGAATAATTAAATGATAAAGCTGGAAAAAAGCTGATTAACCTCTAAATACGAAAGACGTAATGTGCGGAGTTTCCAAATTAATATCTAAAAGCGACTTGTTGTATGTGCCACCTCGGTTATATTGAGCTATCTCAACAGAGCGTAAATCTCACAGTATCATTCTGTAGTTATAAACCTTTAAATAAATCTGAAATTGACATCTATTCAAATAATTTGAATTATTAGTCTCTAAAAACCTTCGATTTACGAGACCAGAAAAAATTATAGCCACAGTTTTAACATGTTATTTAATCCAGTTCAAATTCCTGCCGAACATTCCGAATACGCAGAAGTCTGGATTGGACCGCTTCTTTTGGTGTGATTTAATAGAGACATTAAAAATTTTATGATTTTTAGGATTAATTAGATAGTAGTTTTATTCTCTTTTAATTTCCCTATCATTTTTAGGAGACAATGATTCAATCCAAAAGCTAGGATTTTCTCTGATATTTTCTTTTCCAAATGTGACCAATCTTTTCTCTTCTATTACCTCAATCAAAATTTGGTCAAAATACTTTTCTAAACCCCCTGAGATGAATTTACCAATTCTAATTTCTAATATTGGGGAAGTATTTTTTCCTTTATTTTTGAGACTTTTCAATTGATATATCAAACTTTATATTTGAAAACACCGTTAGGTCATAATTTACAGGAACTTTTATAGAGTATTAGTTTATTGAGTCTACCAAGGTTTGCGATTCAATCTTTCCGTCAATAAAACAATAATTCCAGAATGGGTCGCTACTTTCCATCTTTCTGTCTTTAGACTCTTTGAACTTTGTTGAGTCGATTTGAGCTTGGGCACATTTAAATGAACATAATGCAATCAAAATTCCAAGTAGCTTTATTTGTGTCTGTATAATGTTTTACAAAGGATGGTATAAACGCTGTAAGCCCAGATGGGGCTTATTGCCGATTTACATTTTGTTAGGTGTAGTTTTCATTTCATAATTTCTTTTCGATGGTTCAAACCCCAATCTCTCAAGGCTTTTACCACAGGTTCTAAGGTTTTACCATGGTCTGTAAGCGAATATTTTACTGTGATGGGATAGGTATCATACACTTCTCTCTTAATCAATTTATTAAGTTCCAAGTCCTTCAAATCTTTAGATAATACTTTGCCAGAGATATTAGGCAAATGCCTTTGTAGCTCTTTAAATCTCAACTCGCCCACACAGGTTAAGACCATAATAATATGAAGCCTCCACTTTCCTGCCGTTAACTCCAACATGTCCTTAACAGGCAGTAATGATTTGGTGCATTTGTGCGACTCGGTTTTCTTTACTTCTTCTTTTTTGAGAACTACTGTATTCATATTCATCCTTTAAAGCTTTAATGGTTAGTTACTCTAAGGTAACCACTTACCTATGGGTAACTGTCAACCTTTGGTAAGTAAAGGTATATATCTTTGACCTATTATTCAACTACAGCAGTTTAGAGCAAATGAAAAAAATTAAAATCATTTACTGGGTAGCAACAGCTCTAATTATCCTAATGATAGGACTGGGGAGTTTTGCTGACATTTTCATGATTGATGCCATGCGAGAGAGTATTCAGCATCAAGGGTTTCCTGTCCATTTTTTGCCATTTTTTGGTGTTGCCAAGCTACTGGCAGTTATCGTTCTTCTTGTTCCTTCTTTGAAGTGGTTAAAGCTATCTGCCTATGTTGGATTGTTTTGGTACTTCACTGGAGCTATTTATTCTCACTTAGCAGTAGGAGACCCTATACAAATTATCGCTGGGGCGATTATCGCTTTTGTATTGGTATTGGTCTCTTACTTTTCTTGGAGAAAAATGAAACAACTTTCTTAAACACTTAAAATTTAATTTAAAATGCAAAAAATTCTTTTATTCAATGCAACAGGTGCTCAAGGAACCACTATATCAAACAGATTACTGGAGCGAGGCTATTTGATTCTTGCTCCTGTTCGGTCTGAACAAAAAAAATCAGTACTTAGCGAGAGAGGTATAGAAGGCTTTGTTACCGACTTTTCTACAACATCATTACTCCCATGGGTAAAAAAAGCAGATAAGGTTGTTTTACAAATTCCTGCTGCACTTGCACCAAACATAATGATAGATATTGCTGAAAATGCAATGAAAGCCATTCAGGAAGCTGGCAATCCCAAAACTGTTTTTGTTATCAGCAGCACGATAGCCGATGAATATACAGGGGTGAGAAGTGTAGATGCTAGACTAAGGATGGTGGAGTTGGCAAAAGAACATATGCCTAATACCCCCATTCTAAGCTCTACCGAATACCTTGAAAATTTCTCGACTGCTTATCGCCAACCAATAATGGAGAATGGTGTAATACCGCAGACGATTCCACCAACATTTAGTGTCAATTACTTGTCATGGGAAGATTTGGCTACTTATGTTTTGGCAGCATTAGAATCCAACAAGTTAGAAGGGAAAATATATCCTATTGGCGGAAGTAGTGGTATTAGCGGTATTCATTTGGCAGAACGACTAGGTAAGGTGCTTCATAAGGACCTGGATTATGTTCCCATTTCACATGAACAGCTTCAAAGCATTTTGACACCAATTATGGGAGCAGAAGTTGCTCAAGATTATGCCGAATTTTATAAGTGGCAAGATAGTGATGGAGCTGCATTGTTGAATCCTGACACAGAAGGCATTAGAACAGTTCTTAATATTGAATTGCCTTCTTTTGAAGAATGGGCAAAAAAGGCTTTCACAGCATAATTATTCGTGATATACTTCTATTTATTTTAGAGTTAAAACCAAAAAAAACATGAATAAATTAATGATATTTTCTGTTGCAGTCTCAATGATTGTAACTACATCAATCTACCTATTCGCAAACAATGGAGACAAACCCATACTTTCTCCTAATCACCTAGATAAAGAAAAAATGAAAGTCGAAATATGGAGCAACATGATTTGCTCTTGGTGCTACTTGGGCAAACACAGACTCGAAAATGCCTTGGAGCGATTTGAACATTCTGAGGAAGTTGAAGTTGTTTTCAAAAGCTATCAGTTAGACCCAAACATGGTCACAAAGCCAGATTTGACTATCTCGGAGTATCTACCACAAGGCAAAGGTGTTTCTCTGGAACAAGCAGAAGGCATGAATATTCGAATGGAGCAGTTGGCAGTCGAAGCAGGGTTGGAATATAACTTAGATAATATCATTCCACTTAATACGAAGCAACCGCATGGTTTCCTTCATTTTGCTAATTCAAAAGGGAAACAAGTAGAAATGAAAGAACGCTTGATGAAGGCTTATTTTATAAAGAATCTCAATCGTGATGACCAAAACCTTCAGACAAAATTGGCACAAGAACTTGGCTTAAATAAACAAGACGTTGAAACCACCCTTAATAATAAAATCTATGTAGTTGACGTACAACAAGATGCCAGATAGGCGCGACGAGATGGAATCCATGGCGTTCCTTTTTTTGTTTTCAATAAAAAATCTACCCTTTCTGGTACTTAAACTAAAGAGATGTTTTTAAGAACGCTACAAGATTCTTACCTCAATTGGAGTAAGTAATCATCAATCACTTCATTTAAAATTTAACACATCATGAAAAATGTTTTGGTGTATTCCGCTACAGGAGTACAAGCAAGTCCTTTGCTTAGTCTTTTACAAAAAGGAGATTATAGGACGTACGCTATGACTCGAAATCGGGCAAATTCGACTATCGAAATAAACGAATCAGTTACTGTTTTAGAGGTCAATACAAGCGATAAATCCCAATTAGCAAATACTAATGAAGGGAAGGATATCGTTATGCTCAACTTACCATTCTTTAGCGATGATAGCATGGGGAAGAATGCGATAGAAGCTGCACAAAAAACGGGTGTAAAATTAATTATTTGGAACGCTAATGGTGCTGTACCACAAGAGACTTCTGCTCGCTACAAGATGAATATCCGTATGGAAAATATGGAAAGACTGGTCGCTTCGGGCATTCCCTATGTGGTCTTTCAGCCCACCATGTATCTCGAAAATTTACTACTTCCAGCAACGGTAGCGGCTATTCAAAACAACGCAGCCATTGAAATGATTGCTCCAGCCGAAGCACCAATCCCTTGGATGTCCACTCGGGATATTAGTGAGGCAATGGTGAAGGTGATAGGTCGCAGAGATTTATGGAATAATGTGTTAACCGTGAGTGGACAGGGAGTTACAGGTGCTCAATTAGCCCATGGATTTAGTAAGGCATTGGGTAAAACTATTGCTTACCAACAAATCGAGGTGAAAGAATATCTCAGAAGACTTAATCAGGTCATGGGAGAAGGGCAAGGCGAGGAAATCATAGGTATGGGCAAACAAGATGACCGACCAGTCCGACCTGCCAATTTCTCCAAGTTTACCACATTAGATGCCTTTGAAACACTTGATTTTGCTCCCATTTCGATTGAAAATTGGGTGGTAGAGAATAAACAACAATTTTTAAACTAAAAAAATAACAATGAAAGTATTAGTATATGGCGGCACAGGAGCACAAGGCAGTGCGGTAGTCAGAGCTCTGTTAGAAAAAGGACATGAGGCATATGTTTTAACCCGTAATGAAGATAAAGCAAAAGAACTGGTAGCTGCTGGTGCCAAGATTAAAATCGGCAACACCAATAATATGGAAAGCTTAATTTCTGCCAGCAGGGGTATGGATGCCATATCCTTGATGACCCCTTTATTCACAGATGTTTTGCCCGAAGTGACCGCGAAAAATGCGATTGAGGCAACCAAAAAGGCTCAAGTGCCCTTTATTGTTTGGAACACCAGTGGACAACCTAAAAGTAAAAACTCAGGAAACCCCTTGCTCGACCACCAAGCTGCTACGACGGAAAGATTGGAAAAAAGTGGGTTGAAATACATCAAACTCGTGCCTACCATTTATACTGAAAATCTATTAGGACCTTACACCGCACCATTTGTCGGCAAAGAGAATAAGCTCAAATATCCTACGCCTGCTAACATGGCTATTAATTGGCTGCCTATGCAAGATTTAGGACGTATCACGGTAGCAGCATTGGAGCGACCTGAGTTGTGTGGGAACACTTATTCTATTGCCAGTACAGAGCGATTGAACGGTGCTGAATTGGCAACTGCTTTTAGCACTGGCTTAGGGCGAGAAATTATTTTTGAAGAGTTGCCTACGCAAGAGTTTGGAGAAATTTTGGATAACGTTTTTGGCCAAGGAGCTGGTCATAGCGTGGCGAAGGAGTATCAAGGTTACCATGATGACCCTTCCACAAGAGATTTTTGGCATGCGGACACGTCAGCTATGCAAGCCGATTTAGGAGTAAAAACCACTCCAATAATCGAATGGGTGAAACAATATGTTGTGGTATTTTCAAATCAAGCGTATCCTTCTTAAATAAATCTCTAATTTGTCTAAGAAGCAGAAATAGTAAGTTATAAATATAATTGATTTGAAATGCACTTTATGTTTACAGTTTTTGTCCTGCCAGCAGGACGAGGAATGTAAAGCAAGAGGATAGCGCGCTAAAGCCACGCTACGTTTTTTAATTAATTGATTTTCAGAGTATTATATGAATTTAGAAATTCATTAAAAAAAGATTTTACTGTAAAAACCTTGGAAGCCCCAGTAAACACTATAATTTTTTAAAGTAAAAAATATTGTTCGCTCCAATTTGTTGTTGTTTTAGGCATCTTTTTTCACAGATATAATTTGATGCTTTTTGTTGCTATTTGAAGAACTAAGAGGAAATAACGTTTCAAGGCATAGTAAGTGTGCCCTATCCCAATTTTACTATACGCGTATCTTTCCGAATACTATAAAATTGGAACAGGATCCATGCACAAAGTTTAGGGGTAAGTATTTGGGACAAATCACAAGTTATTCTAGAAATTTTTAGACTGAAATGTTAAAGTTTAACTCCAAATAAAATTTTTCTCAATCTGCGTGCAAATTGCGTGCAAATAAAAAAGGCTTTAGAGTTTGATTTCTCTAAAGCCTTACTATTACCGCTCCCCCTCTTGGGCTCGAACCAAGGACCCTCTGATTAACAGTCAGATGCTCTAACCAACTGAGCTAAGGAGGAATAATTCTGATTTGGCGGGTGCAAATATAGCGGTTTCTTTATTAGACTACAAGCAAATCCCAGGCTAAATAAATCTTTTAATGATATTCCAAATATCATTTCCAAAAATTACTGCCATAAGTCCCATTAAGATAACAAAACCCACGATTTGGCCTCGTTCTAAAACCCTTTGACTGGGTGGTCTTCCACTTACCATTTCGTACAAAAGGAACATCACATGACCCCCGTCCAAAGCAGGAATCGGAAGAATGTTCACAAAGGCCAACCACACGGAAAACATGGCCAGAAAACCCCAAAAGAAACTCCAGTTCCATGAGGTGGGCATAAGCTCCACAATCCCAATAGGTCCTTTTACCTGTTTGTAGCCTTGAATTATGGGATTGAATATCAGTTTGAATTGTTTTACCTGCCGAACTAGAACATCTATGGTTTCTATAAAGCCTCGAGGAATGGCTGAGACAAAGCTAAATTCCTTAGTGATAGCGAGTTCACGTTCTGCTAGCGTCATATCTGCCGAAATCCCAAGAGGTAAACTATCGGGGACCGGAATCTGTAAGCGCATCGCCCGGCCCTCCCTTTCTATTCCAATATTGAGAGTTTTTCCTCTGTTATCTTTAATTTGGGAAGTAACTTCATCCCAAAATTTTAACTTTTGGTCATTGATTTCCACCAATCGATCTCCTCTTTTAATCCCAAATTTTTCCGCATTTGAGCTATCGGCTACATACCCTATGACCAAAGAAGTGTACCTTGGAACTATGAATTGTCTTCCTCGACTTTCCAGAGCTGCTTTTTTACCTTCATCACTTAAGGCTATCGATTTTTCCTCCCCTTCCCGAAGCACCTTTATTTCATCGCCGAAAAGAATGTCCATGGATAAGTACTTGTCCAGCTTTTCTACCTTCTTGCCATCCACCTCCAGAATCTTGTCCCCAGTTCGTAACCCAATTTTCTCACTGACGGGATCTACATGAAGACCATGTTCAATCTTGTTGACAGGAATATATGTTTCTCCATTATTAAAAAACGTGAACGTATAAATCACCCAGGCCAAAAGGAAGTTGACGATCACCCCGCCCAACATGATAATCAAGCGCTGCCAAGCTGGTTTGCTGCGAAATTCCCAGGGCTTGGGCTCCTCCTTCATCTGCTCTTTATCCATGCTCTCATCGATCATTCCCGCAATCTTGACATACCCGCCCAACGGAAGCCAGCCAATACCATAAACCGTCTCCCCGATTTTCTTCTTAAAAAGGGAATATTTTACATCAAAGAAGAGATAGAATTTCTCAACCTTGGTCTTGAAATATTTTGCAGGTAGAAAATGTCCAAGTTCGTGCAGAATCACCAAAATGGAGATTATTACCACGAACATTACTATTTGTATAAAAACGCCCATTCAAATCAATTCTAATAGTAAGCCCACAAAAGTAAGGTTTTAACACTTTTCCCAAAAAAATGAAATTATACAAAAAAAGCATTTAAGAAACTTTTAGCACCAAAAAACTGCTTTTGTCTTGAGGAATATGCACATGGACCGTAATTTTGTAACAATGTGGTTGTTTTTTGCGAAATATAAGTTTTTCGGAATTGTACTTTTAGGAGTTTCCGTTGTAATTGTCTATTTGTTCTACAATGCCCTACAACCTAAAAAAAAACTACCCATTTATCAGCCTTCCATGGTCAGCCAAGAATTGGTGGACAGCACCTTGCACTACAAAAAAAAGTACCATACCATCGCCAATTTTGAACTTATCAATCAAAATGGTGTCACCATAACCCAAAAAGACTATACCGATAAAATCTATGTGGCTGATTTTTTCTTTACAACCTGTCCCAGTATTTGTCCAATAATGACGAAAAACATGGCCTACATTCAAAATTCAATTCTAAACGATCCCGATGTGCTGCTACTTTCCCATTCGGTCACACCACGTATCGATTCTGTGGAGCAGCTAAAAAAGTACGCGTTGGAGAAGGGGGTGGTAGATGATAAATGGAACTTGGTCACCGGAGACAAAAGGCAAATCTATGAGTTGGCCCGAAAATCCTATTTGGCGGTGAAGACCGACGGAGACGGTGGCCCCTACGATATGATTCATACTGAAAATTTCATTTTAGTGGATAAAGAACGGAGAATTCGAGGGTTCTACGACGGAACAAATTCTGAGGACATGGAAAAGTTGTTGGGCGACCTAAAAATTTTAAGAGCCAGTTATTCCGAATGATATCTTAATCCAATCGCACTGAATACCTAATTCCACTGTTTTAATATATTGCTGGAACCAACTAACTCAAATACCTATCGTGGCTACCGTTGCTGATTTAAAAAAAGGACAGAAGGGGGTAATTTTGGATTTTGATAAAACAAGTTTACCCATCAAATTATTGGAAATGGGGTGTCTTCCTGGAAATTCGGTCGAATTGGTTCAAATGGCACCACTAAAAGATCCTTTGTACATAAACATCGACGGAAGCCATATTGCAATAAGACATGATTTGGCACGCCAGATTCCGATAACAGTTGTAGAAGACCATAAGGCTTTATGAACAAAAGTATTCGCGTAGCACTTATCGGAAATCCCAATACGGGAAAGACTTCAATTTTTAATCAACTGACGGGACTCAAACAAAAGGTGGGCAATTATCCGGGCATCACCGTCGAAAAAAAAGAAGGTATTTGCAAACTGCCCAATCGAGCTAAGGCCCATATTTTCGATTTGCCGGGAACCTATAGTTTAAACACCCACTCCCTAGACGAGCGTGTGGTTGCCGAACTCCTGTTGGACCAAAAAGATGGGGACTATCCTGACCTGGCCGTTGTAATCACCGAGGTGGAAAACCTAAAAAGAAATCTTTTCCTTTTTACACAGGTAAAAGACCTTAGAATTCCCACACTTTTGGTTATTAATATGGCTGATCTTATCCCCAAAAAAGGGATTTCGCTCAATGTGGATGCTCTTGAAAAGAAATTGGATACAAAAATTGCCTTGGTCAGTACGCGAAAAGGAAGTGGAATCCTACATCTTAAAGAACTGATCTCCAACTATCACAACCTATCTGCGGGGCCAACTACGGTCATTTCAAAAATCGCCCCCGAATACTTCTCAAAATTGAAGCAAGCACTCCCAACGGAAAATCTATATCGGCTCTGGTTGGCCATCGCACAAAAGATGTCCTTAGAAACGAAAAATGCGATACCCCCAGCATCGCTTCCCATACTGTCCCACAAAGATTTGAAGCAGTTGCAACATCGGGAGACCGTACTTCGATATCAATTCATCAATAACGCTTTAAAAGAAACGTACCTAGTCGATTTTAAGACAGCGAAAGGCTTTCGTGCCGTGTTGGATAAAACCTTCACACATAAAGTATTTGGGTACATCCTCTTTTTTATGATTTTACTCACGATATTTCAAGCGATTTTCGATTGGAGCTCTTATCCCAGCGATTTTATTGATGCGCAATTTTCAGAAATAAGTGGTTGGATAAAGAGCAATTTTCCCGCAGGCATCCTCACAGACCTCCTTGCGGAAGGGGTCATCTCCGGGATTGGAGGTATCGCTGTTTTCATTCCTCAGATCGCCTTTCTGTTTTTTTTTATTGCCCTATTGGAGGAAAGTGGATATATGAGCCGGGTGGTTTTTCTTATGGACCGACTAATGCGTCCTTTTGGGCTCAGTGGAAAAAGCGTGGTCCCCTTAATTTCAGGAACAGCTTGTGCCATCCCTGCCGTAATGGCCACCCGTACCATAGAAAATTGGAAGGAACGACTGATTACTATTTTGGTGATACCGTTCACGACCTGTTCGGCGAGGTTGCCCGTGTATTTGATCCTTATCGCGCTGGTCATCCCTGACGGCTCTATTTTAGGACTTAGCTATCAAGCACTTACCCTTATGCTACTTTACCTTCTTGGTTTTGGTATGGCTATTTTTTCAGCCATGGTATTGAATCGGATCTTGAAGATGGAAAACCGTGTTTTTTTCATTGCGGAGATGCCGAACTATCGCCTACCCCTTTTGAAAAATGTTGGATATACTGTACTTGAAAAAACCAAAAGTTTTGTAATCGGTGCGGGAAAAATCATTTTGGCCCTTGCCATAATCCTTTGGTTTCTGGGATCTAATGGGTTTTCAAAAAATTTCAGGAACGCAGAAACTATAGTTTCGGAGCGCATAGAAAAACAGGGGCTTACACCTTACAGCAAAAATTATATCAAAAACAATATTGATCTATATCTGAAAAATATCCATACGTCGCCTACCGATAGGGACCAGGTATCAGGAAAGCGGGCCATACAGGATTCTGTTCGCATCAGGACACGAAACCTTGAGGAAAATGCCAAACGACAGGAAATAGCCAGTTATAAGTTGGAGCACTCATACATGGGTTATGCCGGCAAAGGCATTGAGCCCTTAGTAAAACCTTTGGGATACGATTGGAAAATTGGCATTGCAGTTTTGACCTCTTTTGCAGCGAGGGAGGTCTTCGTAGGTACTTTAGCCACTATATACAGCGTAGGGAACGACCAGGAAGAGACCATTAAAAATAGGATGGCGGCCGAGTTGGATGAATCCGGAGAAAAGCCCCTCTTCAATTTAGCCTCAGGTATTTCCCTAATGCTTTTTTATGCCTTCGCCATGCAGTGTATGAGCACATTGGCTGTTGTAAAAAAGGAAACAAACTCCTGGAGGTGGCCCTTGGTACAACTTCTATTTATGAGTGCTTTTGCGTACCTTGTTGCTTTAACTGCATTCCAACTCTTAAAATGATATGGAGTTACTTCAACAAATCTTGGCTTATTCCATTTTGATGGTCGCCGTTGGTTATTTAGTTTGGAGGTTTCTTCTTCCTAAACCCGTTACAGGTTCAAAGAAAGAAGATACCAAAGCCTGTGGACAGAATGATTGTGGCTGCCGTTGAAATTCAGCTTTCCCATTTCAGAATTCATTTTTTTTATTTCCATTGTAACCTTTTCCTTATTTCTGACTATACAGAGTAAACGACTAACAAAACACAACAATTGGAAACCTTGACCGACGAAGTAATTATGCAAAAAGTAGCCTCTGGAAATCTGGATTTATTGAAAGAGCTTTTTGATAGACATCACAAACACGTCTTCAATTTTTTGTATAAGATGTCCGGGGACCGAATGTTGAGCGAAGATCTTACACAAGATGTTTTTTACAAGCTTATCAAATACCGAGGTACGTACAAAAATGGATCTTTTGTTTCTTGGTTGTTCACGATTGCCAGAAACAATTTGAACACCCATTTCAGCAGAAACCATCAAAATCACGAAGATATTGAGATGTTGGAATACAAAAGTGTGGCGTCCGAGAACTTGGCGAAAGAAGATTATTCGCATTTGCAGAGTGTACTGAACAAATTAAATCCCGAAGATCGGGAATTGATCATCCTAAATCGGTTCAAGGAAATCAAGTATGAGGATTTGGCAGAAATTGTGGGAAGCACTCCGGGAGCCGTAAAAACCAAGGTTTGCAGAGTATTGAAAAAAGTAAAACAAATGTATTTGGAAACTTTATAGTCATGGAAAAAGACCGTATAGATGCGTTGTTGCCCGAATATTTGGACAACACCATTTCCGAAAAGGATAGAATTGCGTTGGAGGCCCATTTGGCCCAATCGGAAGATGCCCGAAAAGCGCTCAAAGAAATGAAGCTTCTTTTTGAAGCCTTTAAAAAAGAGGACATAAGGGTTCCATCAAACCGTCTTCGCCTCCAATTTGAGGAAGTACTCCAAAATGAAAAGAATAAAAATGCTGCGGTTGTTCCGCTCAGAGCAGGGAAAAAAGAATCATCCTGGGCTTCCAATGTTCTCAAAATTGCCGCCAGCATCGCCCTTTTGGTTACCTCTTTTCAAATTGGAAGTGTTTTTCAACAGAAAAAAACAGATGGTGACATCGCTTCTTTAGAGAATGAGACACTCCGTATGAAACAGACCGTTATGCTCTCGTTAATGGAGAACCAGTCCGCGAGTAAGCGCATCCAGGGCGTCAACTACATTGAGGAAATACCGAATCCGGATGATGCCGTGGTAGCCGCATTGGCCAATAGAATGCTGTATGACGAAAATGACAATGTCCGATTGACCGCATTTGAAGCCCTTTCCAGATTTACCTCTTCGGATAAGGTAAAAGAAGTGCTCATTCAGGCCTTGGGACAAGAAAAAAACCCAAGTATCCAAATTGCCATAATCCAGGTTTTGGTGCAGATTCAGGAGAAAAAGGCAGTAGGTCCCATGCAACGCCTTTTGGAACAAGAGGATACCCAACCATTTATAAAAGAACAGATCAAAACGGGATTACCAAAAATCATATAAACATCAAAAAACGAAAATCATGAAAAATTCAATCATTCTTTTGGTAGCGTGCGTATCGACCAGTTTGGTCCAGGCACAGGACAGTTACACCAAATCCTTGAGTGGGGTGAATTGGGTAAAAATCGAATCTAAAGCAGATATCACCGTTAATACCCACAGTAAAAATGAACTTTTGATAAAAGCCAATAACAATTTTGAGGTATCTGAAAAAGCCAAAGGGCTCAGGCTCGTCGGAGAAGGTGGTGAAGACAATACGGATGTGGGTTTCTACGTGGTTCAGGATGGAAATACCTTGATTGTAAAAAATCTTAGGAAGAACGAGCAAGCGATCATCCTTCTGCCCAAAGACCAAAATGTTTCCGTGACCAGTACATGGAACGGCGACATCGATGTGGATGGGTTCACCGGCGAGGTAGAGGCCAATGCCCGCCTCAATGGCAGTGTGGACATCCGCAACGTGAACGGCCCCATAACGGCCAATGCGCTGAATGGAAACATTGATGTGTTCTTTAATAAGGTTAAACAAGATTCCCCAATTTCCATCTACACTACCAACGGGGCTGTTGACGTTTCCATGCCATCCGATACCCCTGCACAACTCTCCCTAAGCTCCACCAACGGAGAAATTTATAGCAATTTTGACCTAAAACGAGATGAAAAAGAAGGATTGAAGTCTTACTCCAGGAGAAGTGTGAAGGCATCAATAAATAATGGAGGTGTAAACATTTCCCTTAAATCAACCAATGGCAATATCTATTTAAGAAAAGAATAAACCATCAAAAAACGAACAATCATGAAAAAAATCCGAATCTTTTCTTCAATAGTACTCTTTTTGCTTGGGGCCCTAAGCGTGAAATCCCAAACGAGCAGAACAACCGGTGATTCCTGTAAAACCTTGCTTACCGCGATTAAGGAAAATGAGCCGAAAAAGGTTGTACAACTTCTTGAAACAACTAATCCCAATTGCTCTTGCGAACTAAAAAATGGGCCAAGAACTCCTTTGGTCCTGGCAGGAAGAATAGGGAATTTTGACATCGTACGGGAGTTGATAGATGCCGGTGCGGATGTAACGTTCCATGTGGATCGAGATGAAACCCCCTTAATGGCAGCAGTATTACATGATAATGTGGCACTTGCCCAGTATTTGATAAAAAAGGGCGCCAAGATAAACAAAGAACTTTCCGGTGACGGTACAGCTCTGTTAATCGCCTCAAGAGAAGGCAACCTTAAGGTTGTGAGCTATCTTATTGAAAATGGAGCAAAAGTCAACGCCTTGGTTATAGGTGATGGCACCGCGCTGATCCAAGCTACAAAAAATGGCCATAGCAAGGTAGTAGAACTTCTATTGAAAAACGGAGCAGACCCAAAACTAGAGGCACAAGGCGACGAGAATCCTATGTACCACGCCCTCGCCTCCAATAACAAGACAATAATTTCACTTCTAAAAAAATACCAGTAAAGGGACTATCTCATCAAAAAACGGACTATCATGAAAACGAACACCCTCATTTTGGCCATGTTTTTAGTGGCACTTACTGTAAAAGGACAACGAATCATTGAAAAGAATATCAATTATTCGGGACAAAGCATTACCCTAGAAGTGAAGTTTGCCTCAGAAATAGAGGTAAAGACTTGGGAAAAATCCACCGTGTATTTTAAGGCGGACATCCAAACCGATGAAGGAAAATACCTTGATATGTATTCACTCTATATAGATCAAAGCGACGGTTTTATTGGTATAGCCTCAGCTACCAAAACTATCTTCGACGCTTTTCAGGAGGAGCGAAAGAAAGGCGGAAAAAGGTACTGTTGTACAAATGATATGTATGAATTCAACTATGTGCTGTATGTTCCCCGGAACGCCTCATTTACAGTAAGTAGCATAAATGGAAGCCTGAGGGCCGAGATAATAGAAGGGAATTTTACGGCAGATTTAATCAACGGGGACATCGCTATCAAAAAACACCAGGGCAATTTGGACCTCAAGACCATCAATGGTGAAATTGACCTATCGGTAGGCAAATCCAATATAATGGCGGAAACGGTTCATGGTGAGATTTACGCCGACAAAAATTTGAACCTACTAGTGAAGGACCGCCATGTGGGACAAAAAGTAATGGGAACTTTCGGAAACGCCTCCAATACCCTGCGATTGAACACCATTAACGGGAATATGTATTTACGACTGTAAGACGTCAAATAAGAGGAGTACCCATCCTAAAGCAAGTAAAAGACCTCCAATTGGAGTAATTGGCCCAAGAAACCTCAATTTTCTTCCTGCCATGGTACTTAAAACCAGGCCGTAAATACTGAAAGAGAAGAGGAAGGTGCCGAGGATAAAACAAATCGCCATAGCAGTGGGTGGGCTTTCTTGAACGTTTGGCATAAAACCTAATGAAACTAAAAGAATGGCATGGTACATTTGATATTTGACCCCGGTTTCAAAGCTTTGAACCTGTTCTGGGGTCAATTTCTTTTTTAGGGCATGAGCGCCAAAAGCACCAAAGATTACTGCTAAAAATCCATAGAAAGCGCCAAAAAACTGCAAAAGCTCGCTGGTTATCATCTCAAAAATAGATATTGATTTTTTCGTTGGAGGTCACCCGAAACACGCAGTCCTCATATTTTGGAGGTCCAAAGGCCCGCATTTTTCCTTTGGAGAAAGCTACCTTTTCTTTCGGAATTCCCAACCAATTGGTATCCAGGGCATCATTTCCGTTCTTATCATGAAAAAGCGCAAGGGCATATTCCCCCTCAGGTAGGTTTTCAAATTCCAAACGGGTCATACCCTCTTGGGCCGAAGCACTGCTGCTGGCAGCGACCTGTTCAAACTTTAAGAAAGAAGATTCCGAATCATATAGTGCCGCACTGACTTTGCCTTCAGAGGAAGGTACATTGTATACATTTACCGACAGTCGGTGTTGGGAAAAAACCAATAAGGGGCACAACAGTATCAAAAAGAAAAGGGTCTTCATAACTATTTTTAAAAACTAAAACTTCTTGAACATATACAGTGCCAAAGTTAGTCCCCAAGTTTCAAATCTGATCGGACTTCTTCAGATAAATCCTTAAACACGCTTTGTGTTACAAGACTATCGTTAAAGTTCAAGAACATAGTCAGCGAGTCATTATATAGCAGTCTGATTTTTGGCTGTCTTAAATCGTCCACAAAAACATAGATTTTAGAGTTGGTCAGGGAATCTTGGAAAACCCCCTTTTCCCTTTGCAGCCAAGAGAAACCGTTGGCGCGTTCCATTTCGGGTATCCTTTTTACAAAGGAAACACTGTCAATTTTGGACAAAACAATGGTTCGATAATAAATACCCGATAGAATTTTTAGTTTTCCGTCCTTTATAGAATGCCAGTTTTTATAATGTATGGTGAAAGCAAATGCACAGACAAAAAGCGTAATTGCGAGCAACAGATTCCAAAAAACATGTCTTTTCTTTTTACTCATCAACTTTAGCGGTCCTGTATTTGTCAAACCACGCCACTGTGTTTGCAATTTTTGTTATTAGATTACTGGGCTTGCTGGCGATTCCATGACTTGCTCCAGGAATTTCAACCAAGACGGTCTCAATTTTTCGAAGTTTAAGGGCATGGTACAATTGTTTAGCCTCACTCGGTGGGGTTCTCAAATCATCCATCCCGACCATGACCATGGTCGGGGTTTGAATGTTACCGACGAGCGATATAGGTGAAAATTTCCAGTAACCTTCAAAATTTTCCCAAGGTTGGCCTGGATATCTATGGTTCGCATAGTAAAAATAGTTGTCTGCCACCAAGGTCTTACTTATCCAGTTCATCACCGGTTTAGCGACAACAGCCGCTTCAAATCGATGGTTTTTTCCTATCATCCAGGCACTCATTATACCCCCAGCACTACCACCGGTCACAAAAAGTTGGTCTTCATGTGCAATTCCCAGGCCAATGCAGTGGTCCACGCCATCCATCACATCATTGTAATCCTCCCCAGGATAATTGTTGAACAGTAAGTTTCCAAACGCCTCTCCATAACTGGTACTCCCTCTTGGATTAGGATAAAAGACCACATAACCCGCAGCAGCGTACAATTGCATCTCAGCAGAGAACCTATCCCCATAATTTAGAATGGGTCCTCCGTGGTTTTCGACCAGGAAGGGATATTTCTTGTCTTTAGCATAGTTTGGCGGATATACCACCCAACCTTGGATATCCAGTCCATCAACTGTGGATTTATACCGAACTTCCTCCACTTTGCCCAATTCCCGATATCCTAAGAGAGGCTGATTCAATGCTGTTACTTTTTTTGCTGTTTTTGACTTCGGTGAAATCACCGCTAGTTCGGCAGGATACTCTGGTCTGGATTGGGTAAAGCACAATGTTCCGTTTTTGGAAACCGTGTAAGAACCTCCTCCGTAGGGTCTTCCCAAAGAGGTGCCCCCCACATTGTCCGCGAGTTTTGAAACCTTACCGTCCAAGGAAATATGACCTATTTTTCCATTTCCCATGTCGTCATAAGAAACATAGAGCCCACTACTTTTTGCATCCCATTGGATATTGGAAAGGGTTCTATCCAGATTTCCTGAAATCATACGTTTTCCAGAACCGTCGCTATTCATAATGTGGAGTTTCCGGGTTTGAAAAGCTTGTACTTTGTCCTCAAAACCCAAATAGGCGATATACCTTCCGTTTGGAGATACTTTTGGGCTGTAATCGGGTCCGTCCCTATCGGTCAGGGTTTCGGTGGTTCCATTTTCAACATTAACCGAGTAAATTTCGCTGTTCCGGAAACGATATTCCCAGTCCTCAACGCGATTCGCGGAAAAATAGATTTTAGTTCCATCCTGGTTCCAAGACAGAGTTCCTCTATGGTGATAGTCCCCTGAAGTGAGCTGACGTGGTGCGCCTCCCTCAGCGGCTATTTTAAATATATGGCTAAAACCAGGTTGGATGTATCCCCTCCCATCGGCTTCGTGGTATACCCTATCGGTAACTCGTGGCGCTTCTGCCCATTGTGCTCCTTTTGGTTTCTTGGGAATCTTCGCAATAACTGGGGGAGCCTTTGGCACGTTCATTGAAAATGCCAACGACTGTCCATCTGGCGACCAGGTCAACGAACTCGGACTGAAAGGGAGTTGTGTTAATTTGGCCAACTTTCCACTGGTTACCCAATACATATATATTTCTGAACCGTTCTCGGTACTGCTGGAAAACACAATTCTATCTCCCGTGGGAGACCATCTTGCACTACTTTCGTTTACTTCGCGAGCGGTCATTTTTTGATGTTGGCTCCCATCGGATTTGATCAACCAAAGATTTCCCACCGAGCGGTCTTTCATGATGTCAAAACCCATCCTTCGATATACCACCCATTCCCCATCAGGAGAGATTTGCGGGTCAGAAACATATTGAAGGTCGAACACATCCAGATAAGAGAATTTGGCCTTTTGTGCCATCAAAAAAGGTACGGATAACATCAAGGATACTAGACAAATAATAACGCGCATGGTCTGAGTTTTTTAGATTTTTAAAGGTAGTGGAAAGCAATCATCTCAACAACACTTATTGCCTTAAGGTGTTTGTGGCATAACTTGCTATATTTATAGGGAATAACCCGCCAAACTGTGCTGACCCTATTTCGAAGAATACGAAGAACGCTTGTGTCCGAGAACAGATTCTCCAAATATCTGGTATACGCGGTAGGTGAAATCGTGCTGGTGGTCATAGGTATTTTGATCGCGTTGCAGATTAACAACTGGAACAACGAAAGTAACGATCGTAAAAAAGAAGCGATAATTCTGAAACAGATTCACAGCGATTTTAAAAGCAATAAAAAACAACTGGATAGTATTGTGCGGATCAACCAAAAAAAGTTGAACGCCATTACGGTCTTTATTGATAAATTATTGGTACATCCTGATTCTAGCGCAATTGATACCCTTATCAAATATTCCAATGATATTTACACCATAAAAACCTTTAATCCATCGAATGGAGCGGTTGAAGCTTTGATAAATTCATCTTCTTTTGAATTAATTCAGAATGATTCCCTGCGCAATTTGTTGGTCTCTTGGCAAGATGTTTATGAGGATTATGCCGAAGAGGAACAGTTGGAACGCAAGTACCAACTTCATTATTTCACGCCATTTTTAAGAAAGAACATCAACTTTCTTAGACCGTATTCCAAATTGAACCTTGAGACCATCAAGACCGTGGAGTTTCAAAATACCTTTTTGGACAAACGCCTTCTAGGCAGTTTTGTTTTGGAAGCCATTGAAGAGGAAAAAATCAACTATTATATTGACGAGATAGTCAGACTTTCCAAAAATGATGATTAAGTTTTTCCGAAAAATCCGCAAAGAACTAATTTCGAAAATGAAGTTTTCTGAATATCTTCTATATGCCATTGGGGAAATTGTATTGGTAGTCATTGGTATCCTGATCGCCCTTCAGATCAATAATTATAGCGAGCAAAAAAAGGCACGTAGTGAGGAAAAGGTCCTTTTATCCAATCTTTCCAACGATGTAGCATTGGATATTCTGCAAATTGAAAACAATACCGCACTATCCAGGGAAAGGCTCCAGAGACTGGATAGCTTGGTTCAACTGCTCAAAAGTCCTGAGCGTATCGATTAGGCCAGTTTTATCAGACAATCGTACGAGTTTGTCTTTGACCAATATTTTAAAAGCAACAGTGGTATTTTCGATGAGGCGGTATCTTCAGGAAAAATGAGTTTCGTACAAAACGAGTTGCTACGGCAAGACATTTTCAACTATTACCGAAATGCCAAAGAAACCTATACCGATGGCACCACCCGGCAGATTACCGATGAGTTCATAACTCCCCTTTTGGTGGAACATGTTTATTTGAACCAAGAAGGCTTAGCGATGCTAGGACTCGATGTAGAGAATATTTCCGAACTTAAAAATTTAGATGTGAACGCCTTGGCAAAGAATCAAGAATATTGGAAAATGGTTTTGCTGAAATTTGGGGGTAACCAGGAACAAATCATGCGATGGAGCACACTGAAAAAAAACGCTTTGGAACTAAAAGGGCATATCGATTCGACGCTTGAAAAATTATAGTGCAATTGCGGTTCTTTTTGAAAGCGATCCAGTATCTTCAAGCTCTTTGCAAAAATCATCAATACGAAACATCATGAGATCAAAACAAACCTTAAAAGTAGTTCTTACCTTCTTATTTTCGATTTATCAATCGGCAATGATATTTGCCCAAAGTGAAACAAAACTGATGCAACAACCTGCCTTGAGCGATACCCATATCGCTTTTGTATATGCGCAGGATCTTTGGATTGCCAATCGCGATGGTTCCAATCCAAAACGTCTTACCGTTGATGAAGGGGTAGAATCGAGACCCATATTTTCACCTGATGGCAGCATGATTGCCTTCAACGCGGAATATGATGGCAATGTGGACGTGTTTGTTGTTCCGGCAACTGGAGGAATCCCGAAAAGACTGACCTGGCATCCCTATCTCGATTTGGTCCGGGACTTTACCCCTGATGGGAAAAGCGTACTGTTTGCATCCCGTAGAAATTCCCATACCAACCGGTATTTTCAGTTGTTCACTGTACCCCTTGACGGAGGCCATACCGAACAATTGGAAATTCCAAATGCTTTTTGGGCCACTTACGCGTCGGACGGACAGCACATGGCCTATACCACCGTTTTTGATGCTTTTACCCAATGGAAACACTATCGAGGCGGACGTACTTCCCGTATTTGGGTATACGATACTTCAAACCATAAAGTGGTTGAAATCCCAAAACCCAAAGGCGGAAGCAACGACACCCAGCCCCAGTGGTCCGGTGATGAAGTCATTTTTAGAAGCGATAGGGACGGTGAATTCAATCTCTTCAGTTACAACATTAACACCAAGTTGGTGAAAAAGCACACTGATTACACTGATTTTCCCGTGATCAATGCCAAAGTCCACAAAAACGCTATCATCTACGAACATGCAGGTATGCTTCATATTTATGATATTGCCTCAGGCAATGACCAAAAACTCACCCTGAACATTGCCACCGATCTTTTAGAACTTCGGGAACGTTTCGTTTCCGGGCAACAATATGTGCGTTCGGGAGGTATCTCACCATCCGGGGCGAGAGTGGTTTTGGATTTTCGGGGCGACATCGTGACCGTTCCTGCTCAAAAGGGTGATTCTAAAAATCTTACCCAAACTACGGGTACCCATGAAAAATTTCCATCTTGGTCACCTGATGGCAGGTCGATAGCATATTTTTCAGACGCTTCTGGCGAATACGCCATGCATGTCCATAACACGGTAAACAACGCCATCAAAAAAATAGATTTGATCGGTACTGGTTTCTATGGTAATATCCATTGGTCACCAGATAGTAAAAAAGTAAGCTATGTGGACAATGGCAGAAACCTCTATGTTACTACGATAAGCTCGTCAAAAACAGTAAAAATAGACCAGGATGACCTATTTGTTCCAGGAGATTTAAGAGAAAAATTCAGTGACTGGTCTTTTGATTCCAACTGGATTGCCTACACACGAATAACCGACACCCATTTTGAGAAAGCCTATCTCTATTCCTTGTCCGAAAACAAATCCTATGAACTCACCGATGGATTATCGAACGTTACCGAACCTACCTTTGACCCCAGTGGAAAATACATTTATATGTTGGCCTCCACAGATGCAGGTCCGGTGGTAAATTGGTTCGATCAATCCAATATTGACAAAGAACTGACGAATTCCATCTATGCCATTACCTTGCAAAAAGACGTCGTATCCCCATTAAAGAAAGAAAACGATGAGGAAAAAGGGGAAGCGGAAAAAGAGGATGTTGAAAAAGCGACTCCCGCCAAAAAGGGGAAAAAGGAAAAGCCGGAGGTCAAGTCCCTAAAAATAGATTGGGAAGGCATTCAAAACAGAATATTGGCCCTTCCGGCAGAGGCAGGGAACTATCAATATCTTAACGCCATAAATGAAGGCGAACTTTTTTATCTGTCGTCCACTGATTCCGATTCTTATTTGTACAAATTTACCTTCGAAGAAAGGGATGCCGAAGAACTTATGGAACTCGATTATTATGAAGTTGCCAGTGGTGGGAAAAAGATGTTCTATTACAGTCAGGGTTCATGGTTCGTTTCTGATCTGGCCAAAAAATCTGAAAATGGTCCCCTGAAACTTGGTGGTATCTCCATTAAAATAAATCCAAAAGCAGAATGGAAAAATATTTTTGATGAAGCCTGGCGGGTCAACCGCGATTACTTCTACGATCCAGGGATGCACGGTGCAGATTGGAATGCCATGAAGACCAAATACGAGCCCTTTTTGGCCTACGTGTCCTGCAAGGACGACCTGTACCGAGTTATGCGCTGGATGTTCAGCGAATTGGCCGTAGGCCATCATCGCTTTGGGAGTTATGGAGATGATTTGAACAATCCAAAAAATATTCCTGGGGGACTTCTTGGGGCCGACTACAAGGTCAACAACAATCGGCATCAAATCTCAAAAATATACGGTGGACTCAATTGGACGCCAGATTTAAGGTCTCCTCTCACGGAACCTGGGGTTGCCGTTTCTGAGGGAGATTATATCATTTCGGTAAATGGAAAGAATGTCAACGGTACGGATAACTTATACAGTTTCTTTGAAAATACGGCCAATCGCCTGGTCGACTTAAAAGTTAGTTCAAATGCCGATGGAACCAACGCCAGAACATATCAGGTTACCCCGTTACGGACCGAATGGGCCATACGCAACCGGGACTGGGTAGAAGGGAATATGAAAAAGGTCCATGAAGCCACCGATGGGCAAGTGGCCTATGTCTACGTGCCCAATACCGCAGTTGCCGGATTCGAATATTTTAAAAGATACTTTTTTCCCCAAGCCAATAAAAAAGCAATTATTATTGATGAACGGTTCAACGGTGGAGGGTTACTGGCAGATTATTATATCGATATTCTAAAAAGACCTTTACAGGCGCATTGGAATTTTAGATACGGGAAAGACCTAAAATCCCCAAGTGCTTCCATCCAAGGTCCAAAAGTGATGATAATCGACGAAACTGCAGGATCAGGAGGAGATTATTTACCCTGGATGTTCAGGAGATTCAATATGGGAACCCTTGTGGGCAAACGCACCTGGGGTGGCTTGGTGGGCGTCTTGGGCTACCCGGAATTTATAGATGGCGGTGTTGTAACGGCGCCCAATTTGGCTTTTTATTCGGAGAGAGGTTTTCGGGTGGAAAATGAGGGAGTGGCCCCTGATGTGGAAGTGGAACAATTACCAGAATTGGTAGTGAAAGGCCACGATCCCCAGCTGGAAAAAGCCATTGAGATCGTGATGCAACAATTACAGGAGAATCCACCCAAAAAAGTGACGACGCCCGAATATCCCGTGAGAACTAGGAAATAATCGTATTTAAGCTATAACTCTTGAATTTTAACAACAAAAATGTATTGATTACCGGCGCCTCGCGCGGCATAGGAAAAGCTACCGCGCTTGCTTTTGCAGAGAAAGGAGCGAGGGTCGGTATCAACTATAAAAATAATACCGCAGATGCACAACGGACATTGAGCCAACTTTTGGGAGAGGGACACCGACTTTTTCAAAAGGATATTTCAAAAAAAGAAAATTGTCAGATGCTCATTTCGGAATTTGTCCATCACTACGGACAATTGGATGTTTTGGTCAACAATGCTGGTATTTCCATTTTTCACGAAATTGATTCCGTAGCTTTTGAACATTGGACCCACGCATGGGAAGAAACGTTCAAGACCAATCTTTTTGCCGCTGCAAATCTTAGTTTTTGGGGTGCCAAAGCCATGATGCAGACAGGAGGGGGACGTATCGTCAACGTTTCTTCCCGAGGAGCGTTTCGGGGTGAACCGACAAAACCGGCCTACGGTTCCAGCAAAGCTGCCTTAAATGCAATGAGTCAATCCTTGGCTAAAAAGTTGGCTCCCCACAATATCTATGTTGGCGTGGTGGCCCCTGGCTTCACGGAAACTGAAATGGCGGCGGAAACCCTTACTCCGCGGGAAAAGGAAAATCTTTTGCGCGAGTCTCCTTTTCAAAGGATGGCGCAACCTGAAGAAGTGGCCCATGCCATTTTGTTTTTGGCCTCCAAAGGTGCAGAATATGTTTCAGGGACCATAATCGATGTGAACGGGGCCAGTTATCTAAGAAGCTGAAGGTATGAAGACCGCTACCATTATCCAGTTAAAAAAAGAACTTCAATTCCGATCCGATGAAGAATGTTTGCAATTCTGCTTGCGGTTGGCGCGATTCAAAAAGGAGAACAAGGAATTGCTCACCTATTTGTTGTTTGAAGCCGACAATGAGTCAGCGTACATTGAAAACGTGAAATCTGAAATAGATGAGCAGTTTTCAGATATCAACACGGACAGTTTTTACTACATTAAAAAAAGTGTTCGAAAGATTCTCAGGAACCTTAAAAAATACATCAGATATTCAGGGAACAAAGAAACCGAGTTGGAACTCTTATTTTATTTCTGCTCAAGACTAAAAGCATTGAGACCTTCTATCATGGAGAATACTACCCTGCGCAATTTATACAGTAGGCAACTGGATTATATAGAGAGAAAAATCCAAACGCTTCACGAAGACCTTCAATATGATTACGGCTTGGTTTTGGAAAACATCCGATCTTAACAGCAAAATACACTCCCCAAAATCGAGGGCACTCTCTAATTTCTTATCTTTCTGAAAGCGTGTTGTTGACCATGGACCATTATCATACCTTACGCGAGTATTGTAAGGCCATTAACATTAAGTTGCCCCAGTGGGAAGAATTTGATGCTAGGCGTTTTAAGGATAATATGAAAACCCTTCATCCAAAAATGCCTTCATTTAAACACGAATTCTATGCCATAGCCCTTAAATTGGAAGGCAGTGGATATACAACTACTGGAAACTATTCCACAGAAAACCTGAAAGCCACTATTTTTTTCAACTCCCCATATCAGATTATTCGTTGGGACATCGCTCCAGATTGGGAGGGGTATTACATTATCTTTTCAGAAGACTTTTACCAAAGAGAGGATACAAAACGAAAAATCAGTACAGATTTTCCTTTTTTATTGGTAGACAATACAGTGCCGTTGACGCTTTCCTCGGAAGAAGCAAAAGGATTTATCCACACGTTTGAAGATATTCTTGGAGAGCATAAAAAAAACGACCCTATTTCAAAAACTATTTGTTACTTCAATACCCAAGTCCTGTTACAAAAGGTCGCCCGGCTTTTTAAAGAACGTGTTCCCTCGAAACAACAATCCTTCACCCAACGTGACAATGACCTGGATTTGGTAAGTAGGTTCAAGACCTTGGTAGAAACCTGTTTTTATCCTGACCAGGATTTTGAAAATGGAGAACCCCATAAAGTACAGTATTATGCGAAGCAATTGCACCTTCATCCCAACCATTTGAATGCCGTGGCGAAACGTATTGCGTCCCAGTCCGCTTCAGAAATTATTTACAAGCACATGTTGGCCTTGGCAAAATCTAAACTTCGAAACACCAATAAATCCATCAAGGAAATTGCTTTTGAGCTTTACTATAATTATCCCAACCACTTTGCCAACTTCTTTAAAAAACAGATGGGGGTGACACCCAATCAATACAGAAAAGGCTGAATTCCACTCTATTTCTTCCACTTCTTTGAATTTTGTAGTTTCTACTTTGAAAAAGGTACATTCTTACCTAACTCGGTCGCTTAATTTTGGGGTATAATTAAAAACGCAAGAAAATGAAATACAAGTTATTGGGAAATACAGGATTACGGGTATCGGAAGTGGCTTTGGGAACAATGACCTTCGGTACTGAAGCAGGCTGGGGCGCTGACAAGAGAACCAGTCAAAAAATGTTTGATGCCTTTGTGGACGCCGGAGGTAATTTTGTGGACACTGCCAACGAAATTTATACCGGAGGAACAAGTGAAAAGTTTACTGGTGAATTCATTAAATCAAATCGGGAATATATTGTTTTAGGCACAAAATATACCGATGCTATGCCAGGAAATGATCCAAACAAAGCGGGTAACAGTAGGAAAAACATGATACAATCCTTGGAGCGAAGCCTAAAAAGATTGGACACGGATTACATCGATATTTTCTGGGTACACGCTTGGGATTTTATGTCACCGGTAGAAGAAGTCATGAGGGCTTTGGATGACATGGTAAGGCAAGGTAAAGTCTTATACTTGGGCATATCTGATGCGCCGGCTTGGGTAATCTCCAAAGCCAATATGTACGCTAGGCTCAATGGATTGACCCCTTTTGAAGCCTCTCAAATAGAATACAGTCTTATCCAACGCACGGGGGAGCGCGATCTCTTGCCCATGGCTCAAAGTGAAGGTATGACCACTTTGGGTTGGTCGCCTCTGGCCTCAGGAATTTTGACGGGTAAATACAGCAAAAAAAATATGACAAAAGAGGATACGGAAAATAGAAGATTGGACACCGCTGCTTTTGTGGCCTTGAACGATAGAAACTTAGCAATAGGTGATAAAGTTGTTGAAATTGCCGAACGGAATAATTTGGCCCCGGCAGCTGTGGCAATTGCCTATGTAAAACAAAAAAATATAGTTCCTATTCTTGGAGGTACCAAGGTGAGCCATATCGAATCCAATCTAAAGAGCATAGCCTTTGAGCTGAGTCCAGAAGACCAAATGGAGTTAGATCAAATCAGTTCCATTGAGCTCGGTTTTCCACATGACTTCCTAAAAAGTACGCAAGCGGTGACTTATGGCGGGCAGTTTGAAAACATTCACCACAATCACAAATATATGCCTTGATCAAAAACATTGTAAAAATGAAACCTATAAAAAATAAGGTGGCCTTAGTAACCGGTTCCAACAGAGGAATCGGTTTTGCCGTAGTAAAGAGTCTTTTAGAAGAGGGCTTTTCCGTTATTTTGACAAGTAGAAATAGCCGGGAAGGTAAAAAAGCCCTGTCTGCATTGCCTAAAGAAAATGCCTATTACCATCCGTTGGATGTTACCTCAGACCAAAGTGCGACCACACTGTATGAACATGTTTCCCAAAAGTTTGGGAGACTGGATGTTTTAATCAATAATGCAGGTATAAACTATGATACGTGGCAAAATGCGATGACCGCGGACCTGTCCGAAGTTGAACAAACCCTTGACACCAATTTAATCGGGCCTTGGCGCATGATGAAGACGTTCCTACCTCTCATGCAGAGGAATAATTTTGGCCGTATCGTAAACGTTAGCAGTAGTGCCGGAGCATTGGCAGCATTAACAGGTGCAACCCCCGGGTATAGCGTTTCCAAAGCAGCACTCAACGCTTTGACCATTAGTATGGCCAAACAGGTCCGAGGAAGTAACATTTTGGTCAATGCAGTTTGCCCGGGGTGGGTAAGAACCGAAATGGGAGGTGCAGGTGCACCAAAAAGTCCCGAAGAAGGTGCCGAAACCATTGTATGGGCGGCCCTTCTGCCCAATGATGGGAAAACAGCTTCTTTTTTTAGGGATAAAAAGCAAATTCCTTGGTAAGCAAAGACATATCTTATTAAAAGAGGCCTGTCATGCAGGCCTTTGTTATGTTCAGATGCCGATTGAGAAAGTATTCGTTCATCTTTGAATCCCGTATACCACACTTTGAAACGCGTAGTTCCCCAGGTCATGTGGTCCAATACATTTGTGGGGTAATTAAAAAAGAAACACCATGAAAAAAATTATCCGGACAGCATGTATCATCAGTTTGATACTATCCTGTAAAAACGGCACAAAGAAAAAAGTAGAATCATCACAAAACCAAATTGCAATGACGACCCTGGAACAAGAGACAACAGAAATTGAAAAACAACAAATCCATGCGCTCATCAATACGCTGTTCACTGCAGTGGACACACGGGCGTGGGAAGCGGTAAAGGAAACCATGGCGGACTCAGTTTACACAGATTATAGCGCTTTGGGAGGAGCGATGGGTTTTAAGACCCCAAGTGAAATCCTCTCTGATTGGAAAACTTTGCTTCCTGGTTTTGAACGTACCATACACCAAGTACACAATACAGCAATCTGGGTCGCAGATAATAGAGCCACCGCCACTATGGATGCCATTGCCACGCACTACTTGAACCGAGACCAATGGACGGTTTTCGTGGGCTATGATACCGAGTACATCAAAGAAGATAATCAATGGAAATTGGCACGTATTGATGTAAGTCTTTACAATCAGAACGGGAACAAAGAACTTCCGATAAAGGCTTTAAAAAATGTAGAAGATGGTGCTATTCCTAAGTTTGAGGAATCCAACACAGAAACCCTTGAAACTGTGGAAGAGTTCTTCATAGCTTTAGAACAACAAAACTTGACCGACCTACTTGCCGTTCTCGATAAAAATATCGTACAAAGAATGCCCCTGGCACCCTCAAATTTTCCGAAATAACTGTCTGGTAGCGAGGCAATTCGAAAGCAATACACAGACGTAATGGACTACACACAAAGTTATACTCGGAAATATTTTGGGACTCAAGACCCCAATACGATACTGGCAAAGTATGAAGGAACCATCACTACCACGGATGGCAAGCCATATAACAATTCCTACGTAGGTATTTACACGGTCGCCAATGGAAAGATTACTGAATTTGTAGAATTGTTCAATCCCAATATCCTTTTGGGCGGATGGCCTGGGCTGCAACCTGAGCACTTTTCTATACATGATGCCGGAGCAGGTACGGATAGTGGTGTAACCCAAGAGAATGTGGTATTTGACAACAAGGGGATACTTTTGAAAGGACATCTTTTCAAGCCACCAAATTTTAACTCTACCCAAAAATATCCGGCAGCTGTTGTCACAGGGAGTTGGACCAGCGTCAAAGAACAAATGCCCGATGAGTACGCCAGTGTTCTAGCAAAGGACGGATTCATTACCCTTACCTTCGACTTTACTGGATTTGGTGAAAGTGAGGGACAACCGAGACAAGTTGAGGATTATCAGTTAAAAATCCAAGATATCAAAGCCGCTATAGATTTTATGGTTTCCCTTGAGAATGTCGATTCCAACAATCTTTCAGGCTTGGGGGTTTGTGCCAGCTCGGGATATATGGCCCACGCCACAGCCAAGGACACCAGAATCAAAAAGTTGATATTGGTAGCACCTTGGCTCCACAATGCAGAAATTGCAAGGACAATCTATGATTTTCGTCCAGGTGGAACGAAAGGATTATTGCAAGCGGCAAAAGAAGCCAAATTAAAGTATGCGGAAACGGGAAAAATGGATTATGTGTTGGCGGCGAGCGAATTGGACCCGCTAAGCGCCATGTATGTTCCAGAGAACATATTTGACTACTATTTAAATCCTTCCAAAGCAGCTGGCAAATATTATGATAATCGATTTGCGGTAACCAGTTGGGAGCCTTGGTTGACATTTGATGGTATTTCAATAGGGCAAGAAATTTCCCAACCCGTTTTCATTGTGCACAGCGAAAGTGGAGCAGTTCCACAGGGTACCAAGCAATTTTATGATCTATTGACCGGGGAAAAAGCGATAAGATGGTTGAATGATTTCAATCAGCAACAACTTTATTTTGAAGCAGATGCTGTCAACGCAGCAATGAAAGAGGTTATAAATTATCTTAAAGGATAAAATCCTACAGAATGTTTTATACGAAAGAGCGGATATTTTCCGCTCTTTTTTGTATTCTATCCCAAACCAACATCTAGAGTCATCATAATAATAAATCCACCTATGAATCCCAAAGTGGCGATATCTGTATACTTATCCCTTTGGGTTTCTGGGACAACTTCTTCCACAACCACAAATATCATAGCACCTGCTGCAAACGACAGTGCATAGGGCAAAATAGGTTCAAACGTAAGGACCGCCCATGCCCCCAATACCCCAGCGATAGGTTCCACAATGGCAGAAGCCTGACCATATACCCAACTTCTCCAACGACTTAATCCGTGTCTGCGCAAGGGCATGGCCACCGCAAAACCCTCGGGAAAGTTTTGGAGACCTATTCCAAGGGCAAGTGCCACTGCTGCACCAATGCTGGCCCCATCAAAACCCGCCGCAACTCCACCAAAAAGTACCCCTACCGCCAATCCTTCAGGAATGTTATGTAGGGTAATGGCCAAAGTCAAAAGCGTTGTTCTTCGCCAGGGCGTCTTTACCCCTTCAGCCTCCTCTTCCCTAAAATTGATATGTAAGTGGGGAAGTACCTTGTCCAAACCAAAAATAAAGGCAGCGCCTAAAAGAAATCCGACGGCAGCAGGAACTACTTTTATAAAACCTTCTCCTGGACTCATCTCAATTCCAGGGGCAAGAAGACTCCAAAAACTGGCTGCAACCATTACCCCGCCCGTAAAACCCAACATTCCGTCCAACAGGGCCCTATTTGCGTTTTTAAAGAAAAAGACCAGTCCAGCGCCCAAAGCCGTTAGCCCCCATGTGAACAAGGTGGCGTACAAGGCAGCCAAAATAGGGTCTATGCGCTCAAAATATAGAATTAGCTGTTCCATTAGCTTTGTTTTTTTACATATAAATTTGCGGCAATCTGATGTGATATATTCAGGCTTTTATCACGTATTTGAATCGTCAGGGATTGATCGAACTCCTCAATCTCCAGAACTTCAATTGTTATCCCTAGAGCAATTTGATTCTTGTCCAGAAATTTTAAAAATGTTGGAGAAGTATCTTTTACCCCTACACAAACCCCAACTCCTGCTTTTGGCATATCACTCAGCAATTGTTTGTCCCTTTCAAAAAACTCACCATCCTTACTGGGAATGGGATCTCCATGGGGATCATATTTAGGGTATCCCAAAAGGGCGTCAATTTGATCTATGAGTTTTTCACTTTTTATATGTTCCAGTTGTTCGGCAACTTCGTGGACCTCATCCCAGGTAAAATCCAACTTTTCGACCAAAAACACCTCCCACAAGCGATGCTTTCGAATAATGGATAATGCCAGACGTATCCCTGACTCGGTCAATAGAATCCCTTGGTATTTTTTATAGTGAACCAGTCCTTTATCTGCAAGTTTCTTGGCCATATCGGTTACAGAAGACGGTTTAGTTTCCATCTGTTCTGCAATGGCATTAGTGGATATGGGCGAAGTGGAATTGCCTCCCAAATGAAATATGGTCTTTATGTAGTTCTCCTCTGAACGGGTCATATTAAATTTTTCCAAAAATACATTTTTATTACTAAAAACAAATATTTAGTTTTGCCTAAATTTAATTTTTTATGAATAAAAAAATTATTTTGATCGTATTTTTAGGTTTTGGACTTCAACTGTATTCGCAGGAAACAAATATCACAGGAAGTGTTCTTACTGATAAAAAAGAGGGTATTCCGTTTGCATCTGTCTATGTAAAGAACAGAAATATTGGAACCACAGCAGATGAATTTGGTAACTACCGACTCGAAGTGCCCAAAGGTGCGGTCACTTTAGTCGCCCGTTCCCAAGGTTATAGAACTGAGATAAGGGAGTTTCAGGTTTTGGAGAGACAAGAACAAAAAGTTGATTTTGTACTGGTGAAGGATATATTGGGCCTGGACGAGGTAGTCGTGAGTGCGACGAGAAATCGTGTGGAAAAACGAAGCGCCCCAGTAGTGGTATCAACCTTGAAGCCACGGTTACTGACCGCAACCCAGTCCATCACCCTCGCGGATGGACTTAATTTTTCTCCTGGCGTACGAGTTGAAACCAACTGCCAAAACTGCGGTTTTACCCAAGTACGACTAAATGGTTTAGATGGAGGATATACCCAAATCCTGCTTAACAGTAGACCTATATTCACCTCTTTGTTGGGCGTGTACGGTCTAGAACAAATTCCCACCAATATCATAGAACGTGTAGAAATCGTAAGAAGTGGTGGTTCAGCGCTCTATGGCTCCAATGCGATTGCCGGTACGGTTAACATTCTTACTAAAGACCCGGTATTGGACATTTGGGAAATAGGAAGCAATTTTGCCCTTGTGGATGGGGAGGCAATTGACCGCATTGTTAGTTTTAACAGTGCTCTGGTAGCCGACAATCTAAACAGTGGCGTCACACTTTTTGGCAGTTATAGAAACAGGGATCCTTACGATGCCAATAACGATGGTTTCACTGAACTGGTTGAACTTCGTAATACAACCGTTGGTGCCAAGGCTTTTCTTAGACCAACTGACAGAAGTCGGCTTTCTATAAACCTTAATGCTATCCGCGAGTACAGGAGGGGTGGAGATCGGCTGGATTTAGCTCCACAGTTTACGGATATAACCGAAGAACTAGACCATGACACCTTTATTGGGGGAGCGGATTATGAATTAAACAAAAAAGGCCAGACGGAAAAAATCCAGTTCTACACCTCAGCCTCTTATACCAACCGGGCTAGTTTTTACGGTGGCCTAGGGGGATCCCGTACCCGTCAAGACAGTATCTTGGCCAACAATGCGTTTGGAACCACAAAGGATTTGGCATGGGTCAACGGAATGCAATTCACAAAATCTTTTGACAGTGAAGATGTGGTCACCGCTGGTATCGAATATAACCTAAATACGACCGAAGATAGAATTCCTGGTTACAATCGATTGATTGACCAAAGTGTCAATACTTTGGGCGGTTACCTACAATACGAATGGAAACCATCCCCGAGGTTTACCGCCCTAATGGGAACCCGATTGGATAATGTAAGTGTAGATGGTGACTATACCATAGGGGGTATCATTAGAGGAGTTGATTTAAACCAAACTGCTTTATCTCCCAGATTAACCCTATCCTATCGCTTGACCGATGCCCTGCGTTTACGGGTAGGCTATGCTCGTGGATTCAGGGCACCACAGGCTTTTAATGAAGACCTTCATATTTCCAGTGTTGGCGGAGAGCCTCAATTTGTTATCCTATCCGATGATTTGCAAACCGAGTTTTCCAACGCTTTTACAGCTTCATTGAACTATTCCAAATCGATAAACCTGATACAGTTGGATTTCTTGATGGAAGGCTTTTTTACCAACTTGGAAGACCCTTTTACGCAGGTCAGTACCGGAGCTGTTCTTGAAAACGGTTCTATCTTGGAAGAAGTACGAAATGGTTCCGGAGCGACCGTGTTCGGCACAAACTTTGAATTTGGGGTTTCCCCAGACCCAAAATGGCGTTTTCAGTTGGGAGGCACACTGCAGCGTACCGAGTATGACGAACCTCAAATTCTCTTTGAAAGTGATGGAACTCCTACAGAAAATGACATTTCGATAAATGAATTTATCCGAGTTCCCAAGCTGTATGGGTACCTCAATACAAGCTGGATACCCAATGAAACCTTTACTATTGATATCACCAGTACCTACACGGGCAGTATGACCGTACCAAGGGTAATCAGTGATACTGGATTTTTAGAACTGAACGCGGTGAATTCTTTTTTTGACCTGAACCTCAAGCTGGAAACCCACTTTGATTTCAATGATTCCTTCATGATGACAATCTCTGGAGGCGTAACCAATCTTTTTGATAGTTTTCAAGATGATTTTGATATAGGCCCAACTCGGGACTCAGACTATATTTATGGACCCAATGCCCCACGGTCGTTCTTTTTAGGATTGAAATTTGGCAAGTTGCATGGATTCTAAAATGATAGAAGCTGTTTTTTCACTAAAAAAGAACACCTTCATCACCGTGCTCGTTCTACTCTTGTTCAATAGAATTGTAGCTCAGGAAAATAGCATAAACTGGCTCAATTTTGAACAATTGGAGGATTCATTTACCGTCAATCCCAAAAATGTTTTTATTGTTTTTTATGCAGATTGGTGTGCGTATTGCAAAAAAATGGACAAAGCCGCTTTTGCGGATGCCCAAGTGATCCATTTGTTGAACACGGACTATTACGCCGTCCGAATGAATGCAGAAACACGGGACAGTGTTGTTTTTGGAGGGGATACCTACATCAACAAAGAGATGGGTAAGAAAAGAAAACCCACACATGAAATCCCTTTGCTCTTGGCCTCACGTAAAGACCATCCCTTTTCCTTACCCGCCCTGGTGATTCTAAATAAAAAGTTTGAAGTTACTGCGCGGTATTTCGAATATCTTTCTCCAAAAAGGTTGAAACGAGTGCTCTCAGAATGACCAAAAGCTGAAAAAAGTACTACTTCCTCAGGTTTTTGGTCTTTCTTGGGTGCAATCGATTTAAAGGGTTTCCGAGTATATGAAGACTAAATTCCTTTATGTATTTTTGGGCAATGTCCAACTACGACTATATCATCATAGGTGCTGGAGCTTCTGGATTACTATTGGCGGACGCCTTGGGCTCAGATGATTTTTTTCAATCAAAATCCATATTGCTCATCGATAAGGATGATAAGACCCAAAATGATCGCACTTGGTGTTTTTGGGAAATTGGAGTGGGTGATTTTGACCATCTCCTTCAAAAAAGTTGGTCCTCCATCTATTTTGCGGGAAAAAATTTACGCTTATCCACCTCCATAGAGCCGTACACCTATAAGATGCTAAGGGGACTCGATTTTTATACCTATTACAAAACGAAAATTGGGAGCTACAAAAATATTCTGCGCATTACCGATACGGTGGACTCAGTAACGGAGACCTCAAATGGCATGGAGGTGAGGACTACCAAGAATTCCTATCGGGCCAAAACGGTGTTCAACAGTATTTTTTCCTATGATTCGTTATACCAACAGAACCAATATCCCGTGTTGCAACAGCATTTCATTGGATGGTTCGTTAAGACAGAACGTCCCATTTTTGATGCCAAGCAGGCGACATTTATGGATTTTTCTGTTCCCCAAAAGGGCAATACACGTTTCATGTACGTTCTTCCGCTTTCAGAAAAAGAAGCGCTGTTCGAATACACCTTATTTTCCAAAAACCTATTGGACAAAGGCGAATATGAAGATGCTATCATCGACTATTTGAACGTGCATTATCCTGAAGAGCCTTACATTATTACTGAAAAGGAACAAGGAAGTATTCCCATGACAGCCCATCCTTTCCACAGTGAAAATACGGATACCCATCTATCCATAGGAATAGCGGGAGGTTGGGCCAAACCCAGTACAGGCTTTACATTTTACAACACGGCAAAGCATGTAAAAAAACTAATTGAACATTTAAAAGAACAAAGGCCTTTGTCCATATTCCATAAAAAAGATAAATTTTGGTTTTATGACATGCTCTTACTCGATGTTTTGGCAAAAAACAATCACCTGGGACAATCCATATTCGAGTCCTTGTTCAAAAAAAGAAAATCGAGTTTGATTCTAAAGTTTCTGGACAATAGCACTAATTTTTGGGAAGACGTGCAAATGATGTCCGCCCCAAGGCCCCTACCTTTCATTCGTGCGCTGCTAGGAAGAATTTTTTAGATGGTCCTGCCCATCAACTTTTCTCCAAATTTCCGTAAAACTTCCTTTTTCTCTCCCGATACCGAGATTTGGTCTAAATCCGTAAATGCTTTTTCTGTGTAATCCGCTATTGATCTCTTCAGATAATCCACAGAACCGCTTTTTAAGAAAATATCCTTGACCCGTTCTATTTTTTCTTTTGGATTTTCGGGCTTTCTGGCGAACAAATCTGTCAAAACTTGCTTATCCTTTATGGTCGAGGAATCCACTGCTTTAAGGTACAATATCGTTTTCTTGTTCTCAATGATGTCCCCGCCAACCTGTTTGCCAAAGGTTTCTGGATCACCAAAAGCATCCAAATAATCATCCTGTAATTGAAAAGCAACACCCAAATTTCTTCCAAAACTATATAGTGCCTCGGCATCGGTATCGCTGGCCCCTGCGATAATAGCCCCCATTTTTAATGATGTGGCCACCAAAACAGCCGTCTTGTAAGTAATCATCATGAGATATTCCGGAACGCTTACATCATTTCTGGTTTCAAAATCAATATCGTACTGTTGCCCTTCACAGACTTCTATAGCTGTTTGACTGAACAAGGAGACCAGCTTTTTAAAAATGACAGGGGGGTAGTTTTCGAATGCTTGATAGGATTTTATCAAAAGGGCGTCCCCGGAAAGAATCCCCGTATTCACATCCCATTTTTTATGCACTGTGGTTTTTCCTCTTCGCAACGGTGCCTTGTCCATAATGTCATCATGAACCAAAGAAAAGTTGTGAAACATCTCTATGGCCAAAGCGGCATCCAAAGCAGCTTCAATGTCGCCATCAAAAACGTCCACGGACATTAAAGTAAGTATAGGACGCATGCGTTTGCCCCCCAGTCCCAAAATATAAGCTATGGGTTCATACAGATTTTCCGGTGCCTTGGTCTGGAATCGGATATCCAAATGGGCCAATATTCTTTCTCTAAAAACACCGAGGGTATCTTGTTTCGTCATGTACCAAAAATAAACGCTAAGAAGCACAAGAAAGCAAGAATTGAAAAAAGTTTCCTCAAAAAACGCAATAGATTTGAAAACCTTCGTCTTTATAAGCAAAGGAAGCGAACAACCTGACCCATGGCATCTACGCACGAAAGCGAGCAAAATAGATTGACCCACTTTTTCAATGAAGAATATACTTCATTAAAGGCCTATGTGCGGTCCAGGATTCAGGACACCACTGAACAGGATGCGGGGGATATTGTTCAAGATGTAGCGGTCCGGATTTTCTCAAGACCCAATGACGCTGCGCCTATCACAAATATTGCAGGCTTTGTCTACAATGCGGTAAGGAATAGAATTATTGATTTGATGCGGACCAAAAAAGAGAACCTCCATATCAATGATGAGGTAGATAAAAAATGGCGGGAATTCGCTGAGCTTTTCTACGCGCCAGCGGATAACTCCTACGCCCAGGAGATACAAAAAGCGCTAGAAGAACAGATACGCCTTTTAAGGCCGGAGTATCGAGATATTATAACAGCGGTGGACTTTGAAGGCTATACGTACAGGGAAATAGCCATGGAGACAGGAATTTCTCCGGGAACTCTGATGTCTCGAAGGCATAGGGCACTGTCCATTCTGGCAAAAGCCTTAAAAACGAAAAACGATAACTAGAAAAAGTATTGAAATGGAACCGAAAGAAATGTACAAAACGAAAGTAGAACAATTTGTGACCCATGGGGCTAAGGTATTTTTCATGATCCTCATCGTCATCTTTTTTGCCTTTTTGATGGGATATGTGGTGATGTGGCTCTGGAACTGGTTGATGCCGCAGATATTTGGGTTACCTATCATCGGCTATTGGCAAGCCATTGGTCTTTTGGCATTGGCCAAAATACTATTTGGATTGGGAAACCATTCATCCAAAAACAAAGGGAACAAAAAGATGAAACGGAGGAACATGGAAGACTGGTGCAAGTCCAGAAGTGCTTTCTCGGATTGGAAGCATTACGAGGATTTCTGGAAAGATGAGGGCCAAGAAGCCTTTCAGGCATATGTGGAACGAAAAGAAAAATCTTTAAACGATGAAAAAGAATAAACGCCAGCAGAGGTACGGCAACCGTTCCAGAACGTTTTTCTGGAGTTCAAGATCAAAAAGAACGACTCGGTCCAAAAAAGACTCCTTATTTCGTCATTATCATGTTGTTTGGAAACTTTAAGCGAATCAATGAACAGGTCGTTAAAAAAATGTAAAACTTTGGAAACTTTTTTTGTTTTTATAGTTTCCATCTTACTTTTGACCCCTCAAATGAGAGAAGAAATTTTACATAAAGCGACAGAACTCTTTCTCAATCTCGGATTCAAGAGCGTAACCATGGACGATTTAGCCCAGGAGATGGGCATCTCCAAAAAAACCATTTATTCCCACTTTGACAATAAAACCAAACTAGTAGAGGAAAGTACAATGGACCTGTTTTGGTTCATTTCAAATGGAATTGATGAGATTATGGCACTTAAAAAAAATCCCATAGAGGAACTGTACGAAATCAAGAAATTTGCAATGCACCATTTGAAAGGGGAAAAATCCTCTCCCCAGTATCAATTACAAAAATATTATCCAAAACTCCACCTCTCCCTAAAAAAGAAACAATTTGATATTGTGCAAGGCAGTATTCTGGAAAATATCAAAAGAGGCATGGAAATGGAAATTTACCGGGATAACCTCAATGTGGCGTTTGTGGCAAGGATTTACTTCAGTGGGGCCATCAGCATCAAGGATAATGGCCTGTTCCCCATGACCATTTTTTCCAACACGCAGTTGGAAGATGATTTTTTAGAATATCATTTAAGGGGAATTGTAACGCCAAAAGGAAGAAAAATATTAAATGCAATCATCAATTCAAACCAAGAATAAATGCGAACTATCATTATTAGCCTAATTTTAAGTATCCCCTGGTTAAGCCGAAGTCAAGAGAGCCAAGAAAATTTTACCCTTGACGAGGCCATTGCCTATGCGCTGGAAAACAACTACAGTGCCATAAACGCCAGTAGGGATATGGTTGATGCCCAAAAGCAAAAATGGGAAACCATTGCTGACGGTCTTCCACAAATTTCTGGCGCGGTATCGTATCAAAATCAATTAATACAACCCATTAACCAGTTTCCCTCCATACTGGTCCCTGAAGAGTTTTTACCCCCTGGCGTGGTTCAAGGTCCCGATGTGTTTATTCCCATAATTTTTGCTCCCCCACAGGCTGCGGTAGCAACGGCCACCTTGACCCAACAAATCTTTGACGGTTCCTATATAGTCGGTGTCCAAGCTACAAAGGCTTTTTTGAGTTTTAGTAGAAATAACAAAGAAAAGACAGACCTGGACGTACGTAAGGCTGTAGTTGAAGCCTACGGCAATGTGCTTTTGGCCCAGGAAAGTGTTCTGATTTCAGAAAGGAACAAAGCTACTTTGGAAAAAAATCTTTACGAAACCAAGCGTATTTATGAAAACGGCTTGGGAGACGAGGAGAGTGTGGACCAATTGCAGATTACACTTTCTTCTGTGGAAAATCAATTGAAGAATGCCAGAAGGCTCGAAAAGATAACGCTCCAGATGCTCAATCTCATGATGGGCCTACCCATAGAGAATGCAACTATTTTGACCGAAACCTTGGAAGATTTGACTCGAAGGCAGATCACACCAACACTTTTGGATACAGAATTCAACATTGAAAACAACGTGGACTACAAATTGGCCCTTAATCTCAATGAGCAAAGATATTATGAACTAAAATTGGCAAAAAGTAGGGCACTGCCCACGTTGAACGCTTTTGTCAATTATGGCGCAAACTCGTTTAGTGACCAATTCAATTTTTTGGATCGTGGACAACAGTGGTTCGAATCTTCCGTACTCGGATTCGATTTGAACATTCCCCTCTTCAGTTCTTTAAAACGAAGTGCCAGTACGCAACGCGCCAAGATTGCTTTGGAGAAAGCAAAGACAGAACTGACCGAAGCGGAGGAGCAAATACGGCTTCAACTGGAAAGTGCCAAAAGTGATTATATCCTGGCCATAGAAGAATACGACACCTCGAAGGAAAACCTGCAGCTTGCAGAACGCATCGAAAACAAGAACCAAGTAAAGTACTCCGAAGGTTTGGCGACCAGTTTCGAGTTAAGACAGGCCCAAACCCAGTTGTACTCCACACAACAAGAGTTTTTGCAATCTATGGTGGATGTTATCAACAGTAAAACAGAATTGGAAACTATAATAAATCAATAATCAAAGAACAAAACCGTACATCATGAAAAAAATACTGCTTTTATTTCTTGCCACCATAACCCTCTTCGCATGTGGTGGTGGCGGTGCAGCTGATTTGGAAAGCGTATTGGCAGGAAATGATATTGCCGCAATACGCGCGAAAAGGAATGAAATTGCCACCCAACAGAAACTGCTCGAAAATGAAATAGGGATGTTGGATTCTGCCATTGCGGCTCTGGATGACAGTGCCAAGCTACCTTTGGTGACCACCATTGCGGCAAAAAAAGAAAACTTTGACCACTACTTGGAATTACAGGGTGACGTGACCACAAAACAAAACGTCCTGATCTATCCTGAAATTTCCGGAACCTTATATCGGGTCTATGTAAAGGAAGGCCAAAGAGTTTCCAAAGGACAGCTTCTAGCTTCAATAGACGATGGTGGACTTTCCAGTCAGTTGGCCCAAATGGAGACGCAAGCGGCCTTGGCCAAAACCACTTTTGACAGACAAAAAAGACTTTGGGACCAAAATATTGGATCAGAAATTCAATATCTGGAGGCAAAAACAGCTTATGAAGCACAAGAAAGCGCTGTAAAACAAATGCAAAGTCAGGTGGCAAAATCATCCATACGTGCACCATTTTCAGGAATTATCGATGATGTGATAAAGGATCAAGGTACTGTGGTCAGTCCAGGACCCGGGGCCGAGGTTTTTCGTATCGTAAACCTCTCAAACATGTACATCGAGGTCGATGTTCCCGAGAGTCATCTCCCGAACATTACCCCGGGGAAACATGTTAAGGTATATTTTCCCATAACAGGTGATAGCGTGAAAACCAAAGTGAGACAAACCGGTAATTTTATCAATCCGGGCAACCGATCGTTCACCGCAGAAATTCCAGTCCCCGGCAAGGACGGTACCATAAAACCAAATCTGACAGCCAAGGTGATGATCAACGATTATTCCAATGAAAATGCAATACTGATTCCACAGAGTATCGTTTCGGAGAATGCCGAAGGACAACAATACGTCTATTTAGTGGATGATAGTGCCGCATCAGAAGAGGCCGTAGCAAAAAAAGCAGTTATCACTACTGGAAAAACCCAAGGTGATTTGGTGGAAGTACTGTCCGGGATAACTATTGGAGACGGGATAATAGATGAAGGTGCGCGTAGCGTAAGCGACGGACAGAAAGTAAGAATACGAAATGCTGAATAGTCAAAAACCAAAGTATTATGGACGAGAAAAGGAAAAAAATAAATAAGGAATTTAAATTATCTTCCTGGGCCATTGACAACAAAACAACAATGTATGTTTTGATTGCGGTCATTCTCTTTTTAGGGGCATCTGCCTATTTTAGTATGCCCAGAGAGAATTTTCCCGAAATCAAGGAGACCAAAATCTACATCAGCTCCCTTTATCCTGGGAATACCGCTGAAGACATTGAAAAGTTGATAACAGATCCTCTCGAGGACGAGTTGAAAACTGTGAGCAATGTAGTGGAAATCACCTCTACCTCCCAAGAGGACTATTCCATTATTATTGTCGAATTTGATGAGAGCATTTCGGTCGAGGCGGCCAAGCAAAAAGTGAAAGACGAAGTAGACTCCCAAACTGCAGGAGAGGACTGGCCCACTTTCAACGGTGCGAAGGTTGAACCCAATGTTTTTGATTTAAGCTTATCTGAGGAGATTGCCATTTTGAACATAAACATTTCTGGGGACTATCCCGTTGATAAACTCAAAGAGTTTGGAGAATATTTGGAAGATGAAATTGAGAGTCTTCAGGAAATCAAACAGGTTGATATTCGCGGAGCACAGGAAAAGGAGGTGGAAGTTGCCGTCGACATCTATAAAATGATGGCGGCGCAAGTGTCTTTTGACGATGTCATCAATGCCATCAATCGGGAGAATATGACCACTTCTGCTGGAAATTTGATTACCAGTGGACAACGCAGGAACATTCGAATCGTGGGAGAAATTGACAATCCCAGTGATTTGGAGAATTTTGTGGTCAAGTCGGAAAATGATAATCCCATATATCTTAAGAACATTGCCAAAATATCCTTTAAAGAAGAGGACAAGACCACCTACGCCCGGGAATTTGGGCATCCCGTGGTGATGCTCGACGTTAAAAAGAGAGCAGGTAAAAACATGGTGGCAGCGGCAGAACAAATCCAGGTTATGGTGGAAGATGCGAAAAAAAATGTATTCCCCAAAGACTTGGAGGTCACGATTGCCAATGATCAGTCTTCCAAAACCATCGGCCAGGTGGACGACTTGGTGAACAACATTATTTTCGGAATCATTTTGGTGGTTACCGTGCTGATGTTCTTCTTAGGATTTAAAAACGCACTATTTGTTGGTTTCGCCATTCCAATGTCTATGTTCATGTCCCTAATGATTTTGAACACACTCGGCTACACGATGAACACCATGATTTTGTTTGGTTTGATTATGGGCTTGGGCATGTTGGTGGATAATGGGATTGTTGTGGTCGAAAATGTCTATCGTCTTATGGACGAAGAAGGCATGACCCGAATCAAAGCTGCAAAAAAGGGAATCGGTGAGATTGCTTTCCCCATAATCATCTCTACCTTGACCACGGTGGCAGCTTTTGTACCATTGGGACTTTGGCCTGGGGTTATGGGGCAGTTTATGATCTACTTCCCGGTTACCTTATCCGTAGTTCTTGGTTCATCCTTATTTGTGGCGATATTTTTCAATTCTGTTTTGGTATCGCGATACATGACCACAGAGGATAAGGAAATGCCGTTGAAACAAATTATCCGAATTACCGCCGTAGTTGGGGGCATCGGTTTACTCATCGCTATTTTTGGAGGAAGTTACAGGGCCTTAGGAACCTTAATGTTGGTCACAGCTGTCTTGCTTTGGGTCTATCGCCTGTTCCTGAGAAACTGGGCCAACGGATTCCAAAACAGGATTTTGCCCAAATGGGAACGGTTTTACGAAAAATTGCTCCGCAAAGCCTTATCAGGTAGAAAGCCCATTTTTATTGCAATTGGCACATTCTTGCTGTTGTTGTTTGCTTTTACCGGCTTTGGAGCTTCAGTGGGAAGCCAACGTACCAAAGTGGAGTTTTTTCCAGATAATACTCCAAACCAAATTATAGTTTACATTGAATATCCCGAAGGAACTGACATTGAAAAGACCAATGCCATAACCCGGGATATCGAAAAAAGGGTATACGATATTATTAATGAAGAGACCTATTTGAACGGGGATTTCAACTTCTTGACGGAAAGTGCTGTTTCACAAGTTGGGGAAGGTGCTGGAAATCCACAGACCGATGGGGGTTCTTCCGCAGAAATGCCCCATCGTGGGAAAATTACCGCCACAATGCGGGAATATAAGTTCCGAGAGGGAGCAGATAGTAACGACTTGTTCAAGAAAGTACAAGAAGCCCTGAAGGATGTGTACCCAGGAGTAGCAATTTCCGTGGAGAAAGATGAAGTTGCTCCACCATCCGGATACCCCATCAATATTGAGTTGGAAGGAGATGATTATTCCGAATTGATTGTTTCCGCAGAAAAGATGAGAAACTATATCAATTCCAAAAATATTCCTGGCATTGATGAGCTCAAAATAGACGTGAACAAATCGAAGCCTTCGATGTTGGTTGCTGTCGACAGAAAAAAGGCAGGTGAACTGGGCGTGGCCACGGGCCAGGTTGGGCAACAGTTACGGAACTCCATTTTTGGGGCAAAAGCAGGAATTTACAAGGAAGATGGCGAGGACTACGATATCTATGTACGGTTCAACAAGGAAAATCGGTACAATACCAGCGCACTGTTCAATCAAAACATCACCTTTAAAGACCAAAATACGGGTCAAATTGTTGAAGTTCCGGTTTCCGCTGTTGCAAAACAGGTGAACAGTTCTGGATTTAGTGCAATTAAGCACAGGGATGTCAAAAGGGTAGTTACCGTGTATTCCGCATTGGCTCCAGGATTTACCGATGCCGGCGCAATTGTGAGCAAAATACAGGAAGAAATGGAAAGCTTTTCAGGACTTCCATCCCACATCAAGGTAGATTACACGGGCCAAATCGAGGAACAGAATAAGCAAATGGCTTTTTTAATGGGTGCCTTCTTTACGGGTCTTGGATTGATTTTCTTTATTTTGATTTTCCAGTTTAACTCCATTTCCAAACCTGGAATCATCATGTTGGCCATATTTTTAAGTTTGATTGGCGTCTTTGGAGGAATCGTGGCAACAGGTAGCGCTTTTGTTATTATGATGACGATGATGGGTATTATTTCCCTAGCGGGAATTGTCGTGAACAATGGCGTGGTTCTGTTGGATTATACCCAACTTTTGATCGATCGTAAAAAAGTGGAACTGAATTTGGGCGATGATGACCTTCTTAACAAAAAAGACTTTCTTGAAGCAGTGGTCAAAGGTGGTAAGGCAAGGCTACGACCGGTTCTGTTGACCGCCATTACTACCATATTGGGCTTAATTCCCCTAGCCACTGGTTTTAACATCAATTTCTTTACTTTGTTCAGCGAGTTCAATCCAAATATATATTTCGGTGGGGACAACGTAATTTTCTGGGGACCACTCGCATGGACCGTAATTTATGGACTGCTGGTGGCCACTTTTCTCACCCTGATCGTTGTACCTATTTTATTCAGTATTGTATATAAAATGAAGATTCGAATCAGAACGAAAAGAGTTAAGAAGGAAGAAACGAAGAAAGAGGTTTTGGATATAGCAGCTTAACTGCTAGTTCCCAAAAAAGGAATCGTCGTTTGTATAATCTAGTACAGAATTTTATAAATAAAAAAGCCCGGCCAGAAGCCGGGCTTTTTTAAATACGCAACGGAGTTATAAGTCGACGGAAACAACTTCAGACTTGTTCCAATTTTTTACTCCAACAATTCGGTTATCGGCATAATCCACTTCTCTTAAAACCTCACCTTCCCAAAAGAACCATTTTCCGGTCCTTTTTCCTTCATCGTATTTACCAGAAGCTATCTTCTTTCCATTTTCTGTATACATCAACCACTGGCCATGCAACTTTCCTTTTAGTAAGAAACCGGTTTGGGCAATATTCCCATTATCGTGAAAGTAGGTGGCTTTTACCATTTTTCCCACTTTCTCCATAGTCGGTTCTGTTCCTTGAGGATACAGACAGACCGAAAACATCATTGTTAAAAGTATTACTGCTATCTTCATAATATATGGGTTTTTTATTGTTATCTAACGTGGAGCACACTGCAAAGGTACTTATTATTTTACATAAAAGACACTTTTAATCAACATTTAATTTACATTAAATTAACTTTAAATCGATATAAAACTGTATATCAATAACTTGTGATTTTGAATTTTATTGTTTGCCAATAATCAATCGTCGACCACTTTATAGTTTGGGCTATTGGGGAATCATTGTAAATTTTAAGTTAATTAATTGTTTTATAATTGTTTGTGGCTAAATTCACAAGGTTGACAGCCTCTTCTGCTTCGAGTATATATTCCCACATAAAATCAGGATAACAGGTCATTAATCTTGCTATTCCTTTTAAATTTGCCCATTATTATCAAACCATGTTTAGAGAGAATACTTGCGGGGAACTGCGCGCGTCACACGTTAATTTGAATACTACACTTAGTGGATGGGTCCATAAAGTCCGGGACAAAGGATTTGTGGTTTGGGTAGACCTCAGAGACCGATATGGCATTACCCAATTGGTGTTTGATGAAGATCGCTCTCCAAAATCCCTGCTGGAGAAAGCGCGTGAACTTGGTCGTGAGACGGTCATAATGGTCAATGGAGGGGTCATAGAAAGAGCTTCAAAAAATCCCAATATCCCAACAGGTGATATAGAAGTGCTGGTACAAAAACTTGAAGTTTTGAATCCATCACAACTCCCTCCTTTTACCATAGAGGACGATACGGATGGTGGCGAGGATATCCGGATGAAGTACCGCTATCTGGACATTCGCAGGAATCCGGTCAAAAACAACCTAATATTCCGGCACAAAGTGACCATGGAAGTGCGCAAGTACTTATCCGAGTATGGTTTTATCGAGGTAGAGACTCCCTATTTGATAAAATCCACTCCCGAAGGTGCCCGGGATTTTTTGGTGCCCAGTCGGATGAATGCAGGACAGTTCTATGCCCTACCCCAATCACCCCAAACCTTCAAACAACTATTGATGGTCGGTGGAATGGACAAATATTTCCAAATTGTAAAGTGTTTCCGGGATGAGGATTTAAGAGCTGACCGCCAACCTGAGTTCACCCAGATTGACTGCGAAATGGCCTTTGTGGAACAAGATGATGTATTGTACACTTTTGAAGGGCTTACCAAACATTTGCTAAAAGAGATCCATGGACTGGAAACTGGCGATTTTCCCAAGATGACCTATGACGAGGCCATGCGGAAATACGGCAATGATAAACCGGATATCCGTTTTGGTATGGAGTTCGGTGAGCTAAATTCGGTAGCGCAACATAGAGCGTTCAACGTGTTCAATTCGGCAGAATTGGTCGTAGGAATCGCAGTTCCCGGCGGAGCTTCCTATACCCGAAAGGAAATTGATAAGCTCATCGACTGGGTCAAACGTCCGCAAGTGGGAGCTATGGGCATGGTCTATGTGAAGTGCAATGAAGATGGTACTTTCAAATCATCCGTTGATAAATTCTATGACCAAAATGATCTTCAAAAATGGGCCGAAAATACAGGAGCCCAATCTGGAGATTTGATCTGTGTCCTTTCAGGAAAAATTAAGGAAACCCGTTCCCAGTTAAGTGCCTTGCGTATGGAGATGGCCGAACGCTTGGGATTGCGAAAACCTGACGAATTCGCCCCACTATGGGTAGTGGATTTCCCCCTATTGGAATTAGACGAGGAAACAGGAAACTATCATGCTATGCATCATCCGTTTACGTCCCCAAAACCAGGACAGATAGAAGTATTGGATACGGACCCTGGTGCAGTCCGTGCAAATGCCTACGACTTGGTGCTGAACGGCAACGAAATAGGCGGAGGTTCCATCCGTATCCACGATAAAGAAATACAGGCTACGATGTTCAAACATCTAGGTTTTACCCCTGAGCAGGCCAAAGCGCAATTCGGATTTCTCATGGATGCCTTCCAATATGGAGCCCCTCCCCATGGCGGTATCGCTTTTGGACTGGATCGTTTAGTGGCCATTTTAGGAGGTCAAGAGACCATTCGTGACTTTATCGCATTTCCAAAAAATAACAGTGGGCGAGATGTAATGATCGATGCTCCATCGCCAATTGATGAAGAACAACTGAAAGAACTGAGCCTAAAATTGGATACCTAAAATCTGTTTGCCGTACCATCTCCAAAATTTACTCGCAAAGGGCCTCCAGAGAAAACAGGAAAATCTCAACATTTCTTAGTAATTTCCTTACCTATGAAAAAATGGTTAAAGGTTCTCCTTTTTTTCTTGGGCGGTTTAGTTGCACTAATTTTAGTGGTCCTTGGGTTTGCCTACTATTACTATTGGGGCAAATATGACGTGGATTTCGAGGATTTCCCACATAATGTGGAATATATTGATCCCGACAAAGCATTGTTCAGTGAAGGTTTTGAAGTGTGCGATGAAGATTACATTGCGCAATATTACAATCCGGAAAGAGCAACCTATAGTCAAGGTAAAAATGGACTCAGGAAGTTTATATTGACCCACTATGAAAATCGGAACTATACGGATTCTGGTTATTTGAACGTTCGTTTTGTTATCAACTGCAAAGGCGAAGCGGGACGTTATCTAGTTCATCAAAATACGCTGGATTTAGAACCCACCGAGCTGGATAAGGATATGGTCCATCAACTAGTTGAACTGACCCGTCAACTCAAAAAATGGAACCCCAACTACATCCGGGAAAAGTATTGGGATTCGTATATGTACATCTCCTATAGAATTGAACATGGCGAAATTATCGAGATTATTCCTTAGTATGGGCATGCTTATTATCGGGCTATCTTGTAAACAAGAGCATGCCGATTTAAATACCGATGAACGAAGGACATTGGCGGAAGAGGTTTTTAGAGCTGGGGCCCATTTACCACAAGGTTCTCCAAAAAGTATGACGCATCGCGAAGGCCATAGCGATTGATTCTACCTATGCCGAGGCATTGCGCGAACATTCTGTGGCCTACCTTAAACGTGGAATGCCCCATAAATGGAAAATATGGATGGACAAAGCCGTCTATCACGATGCCAAAACCTGGCAACCTTGGCGCGGTTATCTCTATTTGTGGTTTTATCGGGATTATAAAAAAGCCATTGCAGATTTTAACGCGTCCGATACCTTAACGCCCAACTTTATCGACCAGCCCCAGGGCCACAGTGTCGACTTTTGGCGTGGCATCGCTTATCTGGGATTAAAAGATTATGAAAATTCCATTGCCTTTTGGAATAAGCATATTGCGAAAGAAACCGAAGAAGCTGGGGAGGACTGGGTAGAACTGGAAGCTTTTCTCTATCGAGGTATTGCCTTGTACGAATCCGGAAAGAAGGAGAAAGCGCTTGAGGATTTTGAAAAGATTATCCGTTATTTTAAAAGTTCAGCGGATGCCAAATTTTATATTTCCAAGATCCGTTGGCAACAGGGAGAAAAAGGGGAAGCGTTGTCAATGCTTGAAGGTGCACTTCGTGATTATGAATCTGGCTATTACAATCAAAGGCCTTATGTGGAGGCCCTTAGGCAAATATATCCTGAAGACTTGTCCCATTTAAAATCCAGAATAATGCAACAACCTTAATTTTGACCCATTATCGGTTATATGATCAATCTCAAAAGTTTACTGAAAACATTTTTGAAATGGAGATATAAGCACATTTCCAACAAGACTTTTGTACATATCATGAGCTTGATTGTCGGTTTTTTGGCTGGATTGGTCGCGGTCACACTAAAGAATATCACTTACCTTATTCAATCCCTGGTCAAGGAAGGTATTATTTTTTCTGAAAATCAATTGTATTTTATTCTCCCCATCTTTGGGTTGGCACTAGTTTTCCTTTATGTAAAATTCGTGCACCGAGCACCGCTGCAACATGCGATATCCTCCATCATTTTTTCGTTGTCCAAAAAGGGAGGACTGTTACCTGTAAAAGACATTTATACTCCTTTAATAGCCGCACCGCTTACCGTGGGTTTCGGGGGGTCCGTAGGTTTGCTGGGGCCCGCTGTTAAATCAGGTGCAGCCCTGAGTTCCAATCTAGGTCAGCTGTTCCATTTGGATGCCAAGACGCGTTCTTTGTTGGTAGCTTGTGCTTCGGCAGGGGCCATTTCGTCCATTTTTCAATCTCCAATTGCTGCGGTCATTTTCGCCATGGAGGTATTTTCACTGGATTTGGCCATGATGTCATTATTACCCTTATTGCTGGCTTCAATTTCAGCGGTGCTCACATCCTATTTCTTTTTGGGAAATGAAGTGCTGTTCAGTTTCTCTTTGACCGAGGGATTTCAGCTCCAGGACACCTTTTTCTATGTTTTTTTAGGTGTCGGAACCGCCTTTGCTTCCATCTATTTTACCAAAATGTATTTTCAGATTCTAAAATGGTTCCAACCGTTTCGGAGCCCGAAATACCGTCTTTTGGTCGGAGGAATTGCCATAGGAATTATGTTGTATGCCATTCCTCCATTATATGGAGAAGGATTTGGATTTATCAACAATCTTTTGGATGGAAATCACATAAAGGCCTTGGGAAATACACCTTTGGATGCCTACACTGAAAATATCTGGGTCGTTATTGGCCTTCTGTTTGGAATTACCCTCTTCAAAGCAGTGGCCATGACCACCACTTTTGCCGCAGGTGGGGCCGGGGGAATCTTCATACCGACCATGGTCATGGGAAGTGCATTGGGCAATGTAATGGCAAAAATCATCAACAATCTTGGACTTGGATGGAACGTTTCCGAAAGCAATTTTACCCTAGTTGGAATGGCGGGCCTCATTGCCGGAGTAATCCATGCGCCGCTAACGGCCATTTTCCTTATTGCGGAAATCACCGGAGGATATCAGCTCTTTGTGCCTTTGATGATAACGGCTTCTATTTCGTATTTAATGACCAAAAATGCTTTGGAATATACCATTTACACCAAGGAATTGGCGAAAATCGGGGCGCTGCTCACGCACGATAAAGACCAAATGGTATTGAATCTGATGCAAATAAACGATGTCATCGAAACAAATTTTAAAAAGGTGCATCCTGAAATGTCCTTGGGCCAAATGCTCCATCAATCCGTTTCCAAGTCCAAGCGTAATATCTTTCCCGTACTGGATGAAGAGGAAAGACTCATGGGCATCATTGTCCTTGACGATATTCGGGAAATCATGTTTGATACAGACCTATATAACTCTATTTTCGTCAAAAATTTGATGCATGCGCCCCCAGAGCATATTTTTCAGGGCAGCGATACTATGAAAGCGGTCATGAAAAAGTTTCAGGACAGTGGTGCCTGGAACCTCCCTGTATTGCGAGAGGGAAAATATGTCGGCTTTATTTCAAAATCAAAACTATTGACAGCATATCGAAGAAAACTGATTAATTTTTCTGCATGAAACTTAAAATGAAGCATCTTATTTTGGGAATTGTCTTTGCTTCCTTCGCATCGATCATCTATGGATTTGTATTAAAAAAAACCAATGAGGTCAATGCCAATAAATTTATTGGTTTCGGGACCATTGGTCTTTTTTTGGTGGCCATGCCCCTGTTTTTAATCAAAGAGAGCAAAGGGAAAAAAATGAAAGATTATATGTTGACCAAGGAAAATATTAAAAAAATGCAGGACAATGAGGCCGAGAAGGAACAGAAATCATAATTTTCCAAAGATTTAAACCATAATACGTTTACTTACCATTTTAATAGTATACCTTCGCATTTTAACATTTATTTTTTTTTAATGACTGGTACAGTAAAATTTTTTAATGAATCCAAAGGTTACGGATTTATTACTAACGACGAAACAGGTCGGGACATTTTTGTTCACGTTACCGCGTTGAACGGCGTGGAGCTTAAAGATGGGGACAAGGTAGAATATTCAGAAGAAGAAGGAAGAAAAGGAGTGGTCGCAGCGCAAGTGCAGGTGATCGGATAATATATTGTATTCTTGATTACGTGAACCCTAGTGCTTGCACTGGGGTTTTTTGTTTCCTAAATCTGACCCATTCAAAGTGTTCACCAAAGAGTTTATCAGTTAAGTCTCTAATCTAAATTTAATATCTGGAGAAATATATATAGGTATTTTCAATTTAGGTTTCGCCTTTGGATAAAAAAACGCTTCAGCAGTTCAGAAGCCTCATTTTCCAAAATCCCTCCCAAAATCTCAGTTTTAGGATGAAGCTGCGTCCCCATGACATTAAACCCACGTTTCAGATCGGCTGCCCCATATACAATTTTTGCGATTTGACTCCAGTATAGGGCACCAGCACACATCTGACAAGGTTCCAGGGTCACGTACATTGTACAACGATGTAGATATTTTCCTCCCAAAAAATTGGAAGCGGCCGTTATAGCCTGAATTTCCGCATGAGCGGTCACATCACACAATCGTTCGGTAAGGTTATGAGCTCTTCCTATTATGCGATTTTCAATGACCACAACGGCTCCTACAGGAACTTCACCTATCTCGAAAGCCAATTCGGCCTCTTGCAAAGCTCTTCTCATGAAATACGTGTCGTCGAATGGATTTTCCAAGATTTTGGCGATTTAATTCGTAGAAACTAAAATAAATCAATTTATGGATAATAGGTATTTTTGTCTTTTATCCTTTTGGCATCTTTATTAGCACATATCCATTCGCCCCAAGACCTCAAAAAGCTAAATACAGCTCAGTTACCTGCTTTAGCTCAAGAACTTCGCGATTTTATCATCAATATTGTTGCTACAAAAGAAGGACATCTTGGTGCAAGTTTGGGGGTGGTAGAGCTCACCATAGCGCTTCACTATGTGTTCAATACGCCAGAGGATAAATTGATTTGGGATGTAGGCCACCAAGCTTACGGACACAAAATACTGACAGGAAGAAAAGAAATCTTCGACACCAACAGACAATTTGGGGGCATTAGTGGATTTCCCAAACGCAGTGAAAGCGAATATGACGATTTTGGGACCGGACACAGTTCAACATCAATTTCGGCCATATTGGGCATGGCACTAGCTTCCCATTTAGCCGGGAATACGACAAGACAACATATTGCCGTCGTCGGCGACGCTTCCATAGCCAGTGGAATGGCATTTGAAGGGCTTAACCACTTAGGGGTAACCGATGCCAATGTACTCATCATTCTCAACGACAATGCCATTGGGATAGACCCAAGCGTAGGGGCCTTAAAAGAATATTTGACCAATGTAAAAAAAGGAGATGCCAAAGATGAAAACATTTTTGAGTCCCTAAATCTTACCTATTCTGGACCTATCGATGGTCACGATTTGGAAAAGTTGATTCCAGAATTGGAACGTTTAAAAAATAGCAAAGGTCCGCGTCTTTTACATATCATTACAACGAAAGGAAAAGGGCTCCAAAAAGCCGAAGAAAATCAAGTGACCTATCACGCCCCTGGAAAATTTGATGCAGTTACAGGAGAACGCCATAAAACCAAGGAAACCGAACAACCCCCTAAATATCAAGACGTATTTGGCCATACCCTGGTGGAACTGGCAAGAATGAATGAAAAAATAGTAGGGATAACCCCAGCAATGCCCACAGGAAGTTCTCTGAGATTTATGATGGATGCAATCCCGGAACGCGCATTTGATGTGGGTATCGCGGAACAACATGCCGTTACTTTGGCGGCTGGTATGGCAACCCAAGGACTCCTACCATTCTGCAATATCTACTCTACATTCCTGCAAAGGGCATACGACCAGATAATACATGATGTGGCATTACAAAACCTAGCTGTTGTATTCTGTCTGGACCGCGCTGGATTGGTAGGTCAAGATGGGCCCACCCATCATGGGGTGTTTGACATGGCCTATTTAAGGTGCATTCCCAATCTGACCATTTTTGCTCCGATGAACGAAATGGAGTTGCGAAACATGATGTTCACCGCCCAAAATCAACTACAGGGTCCCCTCGCCATTCGATATCCTCGAGGAAGAGGAATCGTTTTAAATTGGAAAACGCCATTTAAATCGATTCCTCTGGGCAAAGCCCAATGTCTGAAGAAGGGAACAAAACTGGCCGTACTCTCCATAGGCCATATTGGCAATACTGTGGCTTCTATTTTGGATGATGTTGATAAAGAAGGGAAAACAGGTCATTACAATATGCGTTTTGTTAAGCCTTTGGACCGTGAAATGCTTCATACTATATTTGATAAATATGAGATTGTTTTTACCGTTGAGGACGGATGTGCCATCGGGGGATTTGGTTCCGCGATTCTGGAATTTGCAAGCAAAGAAGGTATTCGCAAAAGGATAAAAGTGTTTGGTGTTCCAGACCGGTTCATCGATCAAGGGAGTATGGCAGAAACCCATATATTGGCAGAAATCGATACCCAATCTTTAAAAGAAAGCATTAAATCAACCTTATGATGCGACTTCAAGTTTTTGTCGTTGTGTGTCTTTTTTCCCTTTTTTCAACCCATGCCCAGGTGAATCCTTTGCGCGTTTTTGAAAGGGACAGTTCGGAGGGATTTCAACCGGTCAAAATAAAGGATGTGAAGTTACTTTATGTACCGAGAAGCGCCAAACTGTCCAGTCCGGTTACCTTTTTGAACAAAACCAGAGTACTCACTGAAAAGTTCAAACGATTTACACCCCAGTCTTTTTGGACCAAGGGTCATGAGTTCGGATTGAACATTAACGAAGTTGCCTTCGTAAACTGGAATGCCGGAGGGGAAAATTCTGTTTCCGCATTGGCCAATGCCAGGTTCACCCGAAATTATAAATTCAGGTACCTTACCTGGAACAACGAACTCCGTTTACGCTATGGCATCAATGCCCAAGAAGGCAGACAATTGCGAAAAACGGATGATCAAATTCGGTTAACATCGACTTTTGGGTTTAGAAAAGATACTATTACCAACTGGTATTATTCCGTTAAAACAACATTCAACACCCAATTCTCCAATGGTTTTCAATACCCCAACAGAGATACTCCTATTTCAAGATTTATGTCCCCAGGATATTTGTTCCTGGGCGCCGGGATTTCCTATATTATTGACGAAGAAGGGTTTAATCTGTATATTTCTCCCGTAGCCCTCAAAGCTACCTTTGTTTTGGACGAAGCTTTATCCAATCAGGGAGCCTTTGGTGTCGAAGAAGGCAAAAGCGTATTCACCGAGATTGGTTTTTTAATCAACAATACTTGGGAAAAAGAGGTCATAAAAAATGTTTTTATGAATCATCGGCTGAGTCTATATACGGATTATTTGCGGAGTTTTGGAAATATAGATATTGACTGGGAAGTGAACTTTAACTTAAAGGTCAACAAATATATAAGTGCCAATATTGGCACTCATCTCATTTACGATGATGATATTCGATTTGAAGAAGAACTCGCCGAGGATGGAACTGTTATAAATCCTGGGGAACCTCGAATCCAGTTCAAACAGTTGTTGGGGGTTGGCCTAACGTACTCCTTCTAAAAATGTTTGCCCATTATCTTATTGTGCAGATGAACCGCGGCGCTATCGGATAAACTAGCAACAAAGCAACAGGTATCCAACAAAATCCTGTAAAGGGAATCTTCCATGTTCTTATGACCTTCTGGGAGACTTTTGAGTAAAAGATGGTCATAATTGGAGGCTGACCCGTTTTTTTGGGCAATCTGGGCACTGGTGTATACCGACAACAAATCCTGAATGACGCGATAACCAGCGAGCTCCTTATCAATAACCTCTGATGATTGATAAATTTTGTCCTTACTGATTTTGATAATATCATCCATTTGGGCTTGATATTTCCCCTTGTCCAAAAGAGCTGAACTAAAACTTCCTCTCAAAATATCGTTCTCGTGGTCCTTAAAGACCGAAATGGCATCAGAAATCAACGTACTGATCGCTAAGGCCCTTAGATAGCTCAATCGGTCACCTATTTGGGACATTTCATTGTATTTCTTGGTGCTAATGTTTTCACGGACCAGGTTTATCAAATATTCCAGTGCATATTCCTCCGCAATCAGACCAAGGTTTATTCCGTCTTCAAAATCTATGATGGTGTAACAAATATCATCTGCGGCCTCCACCAAATACGTCAATGGATGTCTGTAATACCCAACACCAGGATTATTTGGATTTTCAAATAACCCCAATTCATTGACTACTTCTTCAAAAAAGGGCCTGTCGCTTTGGAAAAAACCAAATTTTTTATCGGCAATATGTTTTGAAGGTCTTTTGGGAAGAGAAGCTTTGGGATATTTTATAAAAGCCCCAAGGGTAGCGTAGCTCAGTCGCAGTCCCCCGGTCACACCATTCTTGGACTCGGTAAGTAATTTAAAACCGTTGGCGTTGCCCTCAAAATCCACGAGGTCTTGATATTCCTCTTCTGTTAAATAGTCGCGGTACAACTTTCCGTCCCCGTTCTCAAAAAAGTTGCCTATGGCCTTTTCACCACTATGCCCAAAAGGTGGATTGCCGATATCATGAGCCAAGGCAGCCGCAGCTACGATTGCCCCAAAATCACCAAACTGATATCCCAATTCTTGCAGATACGGATGCTTTTCCAATACGTATTTTCCAGCAATTCGTCCCAAACTTCGCCCCACAACGGAAACTTCAAGACTGTGGGTCAGCCGAGTATGCACAAAGTTCTTCTGGGAACCTACCCCGATGGGAAGGGGTACCACCTGGGTCTTGTCCTGCAGACTTCGAAAAGGCAGGGAGAAAATAATTCGGTCATAATCCACTTCAAAACCCAATCGGGTCTCATCTTGTTCTTTTCGCTCCCTTTTATTGCTATCACCCTGTCGCCTTAATGAAAGTAGTCTTTCCCAGCCCATGCTATACTCGATTTTCGCGAAGATAAATCAAATGTAAAATGCAGGGTAGCGTGATTCCGATAAATCCCAAATTACCTATAAAATTTGGTAACATTTTATTAACCTTGATACAGATTTATAATGGCATTTTTGTCATATTTCAAATATAAAATGGGAGAGAACATTTACCTTTTTATGATTATTGCCCTAGGTGTTTTGGCGATAACGGACCTAGTGGTAGGGGTAAGTAACGACGCAGTAAATTTTCTTAATTCTGCTTTAGGTTCCAAAGCAATTTCCTTCAGAACGATAATGATTGTCGCAAGTATCGGTATTGCCTTTGGGGCCATGTCTTCCAGTGGGATGATGGAAGTCGCCCGAAAAGGTATTTTCAACCCCACAGAATTCGTATTCGCTGAAATCATTATCATCTTTATGGCGGTAATGATTACGGATGTACTCCTCCTTGATTTTTTCAACACCCTGGGAATGCCGACTTCTACTACCGTATCCATCGTTTTTGAACTTTTGGGAGCGGCTGTGGCCATGGCATTGATTAAAGTTTCTGGAAATGGAGGAGGTTTTGAAGCACTTGGAGCGTACATAAATACGGCCAAAGCCACAGAAATTATCCTGGGCATTCTGCTTTCAGTGGCCATTGCCTTTACCATAGGCGCTTTTGTGCAATTTTTGTCGCGTCTGCTGATTTCATTCCGTTTTAACGAACAACCTAAATGGATAGGTTCTGTATTTGGAGGTCTTGCCATTACGGCCATAATTTATTTTATTCTGGTAAAAGGCTTGAAGAGCGCCGAATTATTCAATGGCCGTATCACTACATTTGTGGCGACCCAACCGGAACTTTTTCTATTGGTCAATTTTATAGCTTGGTGTTTGGTCTCTTATTTACTCACCCAGATTTTTAAACAAAACATATACCGCATTATAATTGTACTTGGCACTTTTGCCTTGGCCATGGCCTTTGCCGGGAATGATTTGGTCAACTTTATCGGTGTTCCCATAGCCGCTTTACAATCCTATCAAGATTGGCAGGCTTCTGGGATAGCAGCTTCAGAGTATTCCATGGATGGTTTGGCCATCGCCGTAAGAACCCATCCTGGGCTTTTACTGGCTTCTGGATTGATAATGATCCTTACATTATGGTTATCCACCAAGGCGCGGTATGTTACCGAAACAGAAATCAATCTTGCACGTGAGGGTGAGGGTGAGGAAAGGTTCCAACCCAATTTCCTTTCCAGGCAAATCGTCAAGTTTTCAATCCGCGCTTTTGAAAATATAAATAGTGCTGTACCAAGGGGGATACAGGAAAAAGTGTCACATCGCCTGGAAAAACCTGTAAAATATGTCCCAAAAGGCAAAATTCAGGATATGCCTGCCTTCGATATGGTTCGGGCATCCGTTAATTTAATGGTGGCGAGTGTTCTCATTTCTATTGCGACCTCTATGAAGCTGCCCTTATCTACCACCTATGTCACTTTCATGGTTGCTATGGGAACTTCCCTGGCCGATCGCGCTTGGGGAGCAGAAAGCGCAGTGTATCGGGTGGCAGGAGTATTGAATGTGATCGGAGGGTGGTTTTTTACTGCGGTTTGCGCATTTGTTGCTGCGGCCACTATTGCTTTTTTGATTTTTAAGGGTGGAATCATTGCCTTAAGTATTCTCTTATTGCTAGCGGGCGCCCTATTAGTGAGAAATTATCTTTCCCACAACAAAAAAAAGGTAGAGACCAAGGTTGAAAGTATTTTAAGGAAGGCGGAAAGCAGCTCAATACAAGGGGTCATCGAAGAAAGTGCCACCAATATCGCCAATGTCGTCAAACGAAGCAATAAAATATACACCGGTGCCATTAACGGCCTGGCCAGACATGATCTGGAAGCCTTGAAAAAGAATAACAAAGGTGTGGTCAAGCTTTCCAACGAAGTAGAAGGGCTAAAAAATAATGTGTATTACTTTATCAAAAATCTTGACGATTCCAGTGTTGGTGGTGCCAGTAATTTTTACATCACCCTTTTAGGAATTTTACAGGATTTTACCCAGTCCTTGGAATACATTTCAAAAGTGAGCCATAAACATGTGTTGAACAATCATAAAAAATTGAAGTACAACCAAATCAAAGAGCTCAAAGACTTGGACATCAAGCTAGATGACTTGTTCAATAAGACCTCGAAAACCTTTGAGAGACGTTCTTTTGCGAATATCGCGGCCATTTTAAACCGGAGGGACAGTTACTTCAATCTTATTGCGGAAAAAATGGAGAAGCAGGTGGCGCGCACCAGGACCGAAGAAACGAGCCCTAAAAATACTACACTTTACTTTTCACTACTTACAGAAAGTAAGGACATGATACAAGCAAGTCTAAAGCTTTTGGAGTTGTACTACATAGAACATGACAGTAGCGTGGAACCCGCCCGAGTTGAAAAAGAACAATAACCGGTTGAATGCCCTTTCCCCTCAAGTGTTCTTTCGATAAAAGTTCATTTCATCCATATATTTCCAAACCGCTTCAGGGAGCAGCGGTTTAATGTTTTTGCCCGCACGATGTTGTTTTCGGATAAAAGAAGAGGAAATCTCCATAATTGGTGCATCCAAAGTATGTATGTGAGGATGGTTCTTTAAGGTATTCTCTGTTTCCTCCTTCATTATTCTGGGATATACGTAGATATGATGATTTTCCAGAATTACTTCATAGTTTTTCCATTTATGAAGGCTTTTCAGATTGTCCCCTCCCATGATCAATGCAAATTCTTTTGAATCTCCATAGGTTTCATATAAGTGGGCCAAGGTATTGACCGTGTAATTGGGCTGTGGCAAATTAAATTCCACCTTGCTGGGCTTTAATTTAGGATACTCCAGAACAGCTTCATATACCATCTGATAACGATGATGGTCTTCCAATAAAGATTGATTGGTCTTGAAGGGACTTTGCGGGGTGATGACGAACCAAACCTCATCAAGTTCAGAAAACTCCACAATGTGGTTGGCTAGAATAAGATGCCCTATATGAATAGGATTAAACGTACCAAAATAGAGCCCAACCCGTTTCACCTGAATTACTGGGTTTGTTTTAAAGGTTCAACACCTAAGAATTCAGCTACCAATTGATACGATTCCTGCAACGCTTTGTCCAAATCGTAATTCTTTATCACACGATCAAATTGAGGCGCTGTCGCCAATTCTACCGAAGCTTTGGCCACCCGCATATTGATTTTATCCTCACTCTCTGTGCTTCGCTTTTTTAACCTGATCTTGAGCTCATCTACACTGGGTGGTTTTACAAATACCGCCAAGGTCTGCTCAGGGAACTTCTTTTTAATCCGCAACCCACCTACCACATCAATATCAAAAATCACATTTTTCCCTTCGGCCCAGAGACGGTCTACTTCACTTTTCAGGGTGCCATAAAAGTTGTCCCGATACACTTCCTCCCATTCCAAAAAATCACCATTCTTGATATGTTGTTTAAATTCTGAAGTGGACATAAAGTAGTAATTGGTTCCATGTCTTTCCTTTCCGCGTTGTGGTCTTGACGTAGCCGATACGGAAAATGCCAAATTAAGTTCAGGGCGCTCCAAAAGGTATTTTACAATAGTGGTCTTGCCACTGCCCGAAGGCGCTGAAAAAATAAGCAGTTTGCCACCCTGAATCATAATACGTTCAGCATTTGTTCTTTGATCTTCTCCAATTCATCCTTCATTTGAACCACTATTTGTTGCATTGGGGCAAAGTTGGCCTTAGAACCTATTGTATTGATTTCCCTTCCGATTTCCTGTGCTATAAATCCTAGTTTTTTTCCGTTGGACTCCTCCGAGTTTAAAGTGGTTTCAAAGTACTTGAGGTGATTCGCCAATCGGACCTTTTCTTCCGTAATATCATACTTCTCCAGGTAATAGATAAGCTCCTGTTCAAATCGGTTGGCATCCACTTCAACTTGAAGTTCGGACAAGGCCCGCTCCAGACGTTCACGAATACTCTCCAGTCGTTCTGTATCAATGTTCTGAACCTCATCCAAAAGGTTTCCCAGTGTTTTTAACCGGAGCTTGAAGTCCTTTTCCAAAACGCTTCCTTCTGTATCTCGAAAACGGCGAATTTTGAGTAGGGCTTCTTTCATAGCATCTTTTATGGAAAGGTATTCCTGTTCGTCTATATCCCCTTTTTCACTTTTCAGGGTATCCGGCATACGCAATGCCAATTCCAGTAGCTTTATTGCGTCGCCCTCTGCTATGTTACGCAATTGCTCCATATATTTTTTGACTACCCCTTCGTTAATCTCAGACGTGGTTTCTTCACCGGTGATTTCCACATAAAGACCAAAGTCTATTTTACCCCGCAATAGGCTGTCTGCTATCATTTTCCGTAATTCCAGCTCTTTTTCGCGATATATCTGTGGAATTCTAGCATTGATGTCCAGATTTTTACTGTTCAGTGATTTTATTTCAATAGTAATTTTTTTGGAGGGAAGCTGAACCACGTGCTTTCCAAAGCCAGTCATGGATTGAATCATGTAGGGTATAAAATTTTGACAAAGGTAACTAAAATAGGAAACGGCCGGGAAGTACTACAGATACTTGGATTTGATTACTGTTCAATCCAATTCCCTTACCCAAATGTTGCGATAGCTCACCCGACTATTATCCCCATGATCTTGAAGCATTAAGGGGGCTTTGCCATGGGCTTCATATTTTGGCCAACCAATGTATTTTATCGTACCCTCAATCTCAAAATGGTCTTGAACCAAGACACCGTTGTGCAATACGGTCACTGTGGCCTGTTCTGCGATATTGCCTCCTTTGGTAAACTTTGGGGCGTGAAAAATGATGTCGTAAGTGTTCCACTCTCCCGTTGGAACCGAAGCCATGGCCAAGGGAACGCCCTGTTTGTAAACAGACCCTACTTGTCCATTCACATAGGTCGGATTTTCATTGTTGTCCAATATTTGTATTTCGTAGCGCTGTTGTATAAAAACTCCACTATTGGCCCTATTCTGCCCTTCGCGTTGCACTTCTGAAGGTGACTGCCATTCCAGATGTAATTGAAAACTTCCAAAGTTTCGTTTGGTCTGAATGTTACCCGTTTTGTCATTTATGGTCATGGTCCCATTTGGATTTAAATGCCATTTTACGGCAGTACTATCCACAGAGCTTATCCATTCGTCAAAGCTACTACCATCGAACAAGACCAGCGCATCGTTGGGAGGTGCCCCATTTTTTCCAGGGATAACCTTGGGAGGGACCGGTTCATAGATTTCTGTAGCTTCCGGTTTCGTCGGCTCTTCTTCTTGGCCCCATGAAGCGAGTCCAAACACCAACAAAACACTTGAGAATATATATTTTAGACGTATCATTTCCGTTGATTTAACCATTTATAATCCCAATATACGTTTTAGCTTATCCTTGTCCATATCGGCTCCTGCAAAGTCATCGAAGGTCTTTGTAGTAGCCTCAATAATATGGTCTTGAATAAATCTGGCGCCTTCCTTGGCGCCCTGTTCTGGACTTTTGATACAGCATTCCCATTCCATGACGGCCCAAACATCACAACCGTATTGTGTCAGTTTTGAAAAAATAGTCTTAAAGTCTATTTGCCCGTCTCCCAAGGAACGATAGCGTCCTGCGCGATTTCCCCAATCGTTGTAACCCCCAAAAGCTCCCTTTTTACCAGTGGGATTAAACTCGGAATCTTTCACATGGAAGGCTTTTATAAACTCATGATAATGGTCTATGTAGGTAATATAGTCCAGTTGCTGTAGCACAAAGTGACTGGGGTCATACAAAATATTGACCCGCTTGTGGTTTCCAGTAGCTTCTAAAAAACGTTCAAAAGTGTCGCCATCGTGAAGGTCCTCTCCTGGGTGAATCTCATAACAGACATCCACACCTTCTCCATCAAAGTGGTCCAATATGGGCATCCAGCGCTTAGCGAGTTCTTCGAAACCCATTTCTACCAGGCCAGGTGGTCGCTGAGGCCATGGATGTGCGGTATGCCAAAGCAGGGCTCCAGAAAACGTGGCGTGGGACTTGATACCTAACCTTCTACTGGCCGTGGCGGCCTTTTTAACGGTTTCTATGGCCCAAAGCGTGCGTTCTTTGGGCTTTCCTTTGAGGTGATCCGGAGCAAAATTGTCAAACATAAGATTGTAGGCCGGATGAACGGCCACAAGTTGTCCTTGAAGGTGGGTAGAAAGTTCCGTGATTTCCAAGCCATACGAATTGATTTTGCCTTTGAGCGTATCACAATAGTCCTGACTTTCCGCCGCTTGGTCCAAATCAATCAAAAAATTTTCCCAAGTGGGTATCTGAATGCCCTTGTACCCTAAATCTGATGCCCATTGGCACAAACCATCCAAACTATTGAAAGGTGGTTCTTTATCCACAAACTGGGCAAGAAAAACCGCGGGTCCCTTTATTGTTTTCATGTAAATTAAAGATTGGCAACCTGTCCGTTCACCAAAAGCGAACTAAAACAGTATGGGAACGGTAAGGTTGTTGTTTGTTTATCTTATGTGATAAATATAGGTATTCAGACAGAATTAAAACAGTGCCTTTGCTCATGAAATTTTTTATGTGATCGGCATTCTCTTCAAACCGCATTGGTTATATTAGGGCCATTAACTGAAAACGACCCAAATTTTACGTTTTACCAAAACCAATCACCCTATATGGAAAATGCATCCGCCCAAAATTTGTGGGATGAGTTTTTGGCCGCCCATCCCGAATTCGCCCATGTGGAAATTCCTAAAGTCATTCATTTTTGCGACAACGAAAAAGATGCCAATATATGCGCCGATCTCGTTGAGAGAGACATAAAATGTGCTACTTCACATTCACTGCTTGGACTGCAATTACGCAAGGAGCGGCTTCCCAAAATTGGAGATTTTGCCCTTGTTACGGATTGGAACGGCACAGCCCAAAGTATTATTAGAACCACCCTGGTAAAACTTGTACCTTATTTTGCAATACGCGAAGAGCACGCTAGAATAGAGGGTGAGGGGGATAAAAGTTTAGCGTATTGGAAAAAGGTGCACTGGGCGTACTACACACGGGAATTGGCCACATTTCACAGGCAACCCAGGGAAAGCATGATCGTGGTTTTCGAACAATTCGAGAAATTATATTCCAAACCATGATTAGAATCTTGACAACCGTTTTTGGCCACGCATATCCTAATCCAGATTCACCCAAATATTTCCTTGTTTGTGGGAAGCAACGGTACTCTCTATAAAATTTAATCCTCGAACACCGTCCAACATAGTTGGAAATTCTCCATCGTTATAGGATTCTCCACGTATGGCTCTGGAGACACCTAAATAAATATTTGCCATAGCGTCAAAAATACCTTCGGGATGTCCGGGAGGGAGTTTGGTACCGTCCAGGGAAAGTTTGGAGTTATAGGCATGCCCCGGTTTATACACCTGCAGCGGTTCGGTATCGCTGAGTTTATACAAAAAATTTGGGTTTTCCTGCTCCCACTTCAAGGCTCCTTTCTCTCCGTAAATCGCAATTTTTAGTCCATTTTCTTCCCCAGTAGCTACTTGACTGCTGCGAATAACACCTTTAACATGCTTATCCAATCGTATCAATACAGTGCCATCCACATCCATTTCGTTATCATCATACAAGTAATTAAAGTCGCACAAAAGGGATTTCACCTGAAGCCCTGTGGTAAACTCAATCATGTTGAAGGCGTGGACACCAATATCTCCCATACATGAACTTATCCCTGCTTTTTTAGGGTCCAAACGCCAGACCGAGGAACGTTTCTTTTGGTCGTGAATCACTCCATTTATCCATCCTTGGTAGTATTGTGCATCCACTTTTTGAATCTTACCCAATTCACCAGCTTTTATCATTTCACGCATTTGGCGCACCATAGGATAGCCTGTGTAGGTGTGCGTTACTGCAAAAACCTTTTGGGCCTTCGCTAATGTTTTCTGCAATATACTGGCTTCCTCATAATTGGTGGTCATCGGTTTTTCGCAGATGACGTGAAACCCATTTTCCAATAACTTTTTGGCCATTGGGAAATGCAAAAAATTTGGGGTAAGTACCGAACACACCTGCATACGCTCCTCCCGGGGAAGTTTCAGTTCGCTTTGAACAAGAGTATCTAAATCCTTGTAGATACGATTTGTGGGGATATCGATATGCTTGGCAAATTTGAGACTATCTTTATGGGAAGCGTTGAACACGCCCCCAACAATCTCATAGTTGTCATTGATGTAAGCAGCAACACGGTGAAGCACTCCAATTAAGGAATCCCCACCTCCCCCAAGAATTCCAAGCTTGATTTTTTTAGACATAAAACTATTATTCTTTGTATTCGATTTTCTCGTTTTTGAACAAGACCATAAAAAGCACTAGAACGACAAAGGCAAAAATAGCTGGGAATGTCCAAATATTGGTCCATTGGTGCACATTTTCGGATATCAAATAAGAGTCCGTAATTTTTCCAGCTATCCAAAAGCCAATCAGCATCCCTATGCCGTAAGTGGCCAATGTAATCAATCCTTGTGCCGCGCTTTTGTATTTTTCACCGGCTTTGGAATCCGTATAAATCTGACCGGAGACAAAAAAGAAATCATAACATATACCGTGCAAAGCGATACCTATAATAAGCATGAATGCCAGCTCTCCGGCATTTCCATACGCAAACAATAAATAACGCAATGTCCAAGCCAACATTCCGGCCAAAATGGTCAATTTAAAACCGTATTTTTTGAAAAAGAAGGGCAGCAACAACATAAAAAGAACTTCAGAGACCTGACCAATGGTCATTTTCCCGGCCGGATTAGTCACGCCTATTTCCCCCAAGAACTGCCCTGCATGCTGATAATAAAAAGCCAGTGGGATACAAATCAATACAGAAGCAACAAAGAAAATCAGGAAGTTCCGATTGTTTAGAAGTTTTAATGCCTCCAATCCCAAAATATCTGAAACGGTCACCTTTTCGTCCTTAGATGTACTGGGTGGTGTTTTAGGCAAGGTAAAACTGAACAATCCCAAGAGTGCGGAAGCTCCTGAAACCATAAGAAAGGTATTCTTGAGCAATCCGTTTTGAACGCCAGCTTCGCTATCCCATCCAAAAAAACTGATGGTGAGTCCCGCCACAATCCATCCGATGGTACCAAATACACGCACAAAAGCAAATTCTTTTGAAGGATCCTTCATCTGATTAAAGGCTACTGAATTCACCAAGGCCAAAGTTGGCATATAGGCAATCATATAGCCATAGACGTACGGAATAAAAACGGAAATATCCGAAGCATTGGCTAGTTGATACATAATAAATGCTCCAATCAAATGTAAAATGCCCAAGACCCGTTCAGCATTGAAATAACGGTCCGCGATAAGGCCTATTATGAAAGGTGCTATAATAGCACCCCAGGATTGGCTGGAATATGCGCTTGCGATATCCGCTCCACTGGCTTCGAGGGAGTTTGGCAAATAGATGCCCATTGTCACAAACCAGCCTCCCCAGATAAAGAATTCCAGGAACATCATCAAGGACAATTGAAATTTTGCGGTAGAGTTCATAGAGCTTATTATGTTGTTAGATTTATCTCTTGTAAAAAATATAATCCAATACTGGTGGTTCCATCTTATGGTTTCGCATGTCCACAAGTATTTGCCCCCGATGGTGGGTGGCGTGGTTGATGATATGGAACAAAATATCCTTCAGTTCGTTCCCATACGCATTTCCTTTACTATTTACATAGTCTATACGCCTGCTAAAATCGGAAGTAGTGGTAATTATTTCAAAGGAGGTACGCTGGTTTTCATAATGAATTTCATACCAATCCTTTATTTCGTGGGATTGTGCCACTTCAAATTCTGGTATCTTGTCCAGAATTCTATGATTCCAAATGTGATGGGCATTAAGAATGTGGTCAAATAATCTACAGCTTATCTCGGGGAGCTGTTCGGTTGCAGTAAACTGCTCTATCAATTTCTTGTTGCAAAAGAAATTATAATCAAAAAGCTGTTGTAAAAATCCCTTCATATCTCGAAAAGTTTTTACGTTGCGACCGCCATAAGTTTTAAAAGTAGTTTTTTGGTGGCCAAAATCCCTTCCTCTTCGCCCAGGGAACTGCCTTCATATTCCACCCCAATGTAGCCTGAATATCCAGCGTTTTCCACAATTTCCAGCATACGGGCATAATCCGTATGGATTTCGTTACCTTTCTCATCAAAATCATGGGATTTAGCACTGACCGCCTTGGCGTAGGGCATCAATTCCTGTATTCCTTGATATCTATCATACTCCTCAATACAGGGAGATGAAAAATAGGACCCGTCCTCGCGTTTGACACAGAAATTACCAAAATCGGGCAACGTACCACAATTGGGTAGCCCCACTTGTTTTATGACATCGACCAGCATGGCGGCATTTGAGGAAAAACCTCCGTGATTCTCAACAATCACATTAACATTTTTTGTTTTGGCATAAGTAGAAAGCTGGGTAAGTCCATCAACAGATGCGGGAACCCATTCTGTCGCTATCTTGCTTCCCATTAAATTGACCCTCACCGAATGACATCCCAAGGCAGCTGCAGCATCTACCCACTTGAGATGGTTTTCCACTGCTTTTTTTCGCTCCATTTTATCCGCTGCGGATAAATCCCCTTCATGGTCTATCATAATAATGAGGTTCTGCATGCCGTGCTTCGTGCTCTCCTCTAAGGACCTTTTCACAAAATCGTTCATAGCTTCTTTTGAGAACGCCTTTTCCTTCAGTTCTTTTTCATAGAGTTGGCTTACATATTCAAGTCCGGCAAACCCCCATTCCTTCGCTTTCTCTGCAAAAAGGTAAGGGTTCATCCCCTGATCATTTATCATTCTATGCATAGACCATTGGGCCAGGGAAAGCTGTAACATGGGTCCAGTTTTCTTCATATCAGTATCAGCTACACTTTCCTCTTGCTTTTCTTTTGATTTACAGGAATAAACGCCGATCATAGAAAGCGCTATTCCCGCGGTAAAGGTGTCTTGGACAAAGTTTCGTCGCTTCATAAGGTTAGATTATTGAATGTTCAACAGAATGAAAAAACTACAACGTTATAGTATCAAATTCTCAACAAACACAGGGTTTAAATGTAGAAAATTAATTCAATAATTAATACATTTATCAAATAAACAATACAGAATACATGAGTAAGTTTTATTACAATGAAGAGCAGGAATCGTATGATGCCATTGTAGTAGGTACAGGAATCAGTGGTGGTTGGGCAGCCAAAGAGCTGTGCGAGAACGGATTGAAGACCCTGGTTTTGGAACGGGGCAGAATGGTGAAGCACCGAGAGGACTACCCTACTGCCAATATGGACCCTTGGGACTTCCCCAATGCAGGCGAACCCGCCATAGAAGATGTCATGCAACAAGAAAAGCAGGCCAGAACAGGATATACAGTGAAAACGGCTTCAAAACACTGGTTTGTGAATGACGTTGACCATCCCTATAACGAAGTAAAGCGCTTTGATTGGATGCGGGGATATCACGTTGGTGGACGTTCCATAATGTGGGGTAGGCACAGCTATCGTTGGAGCGAACTGGATTTTGCCGCGAACAAAAATGAGGGTATCGCCGTGGATTGGCCTGTTCGTTACAAGGATATCGCACCGTGGTACGATAAAGTGGAATCTTACATTGGAATTTCTGGAGAGCTTCTGGGACTTCCCCAACTGCCCGATGGCCAGTTTGAGCCCATGATGGAATTGAACTGCGTGGAAGATCATGTCCGTGGTAAAGTGGCCGAACATTTTGACGGCAGGGTCATTACGGCCGGTAGGGTCGCACATATTAACAGTAATAAGCGTTTTGATGGCGATGGAAGAGCCCGTTGCCAATACAGAAACCGGTGTATTCGTGGTTGTCCTTTTGGAGCCTATTTTAGTAGCGTATCCTCAACACTTCCCGCAGCAGAACGAACGGGTAACATGACATTACGACCTGACTCCATTGTTCATGAAATCATATATGACCCGAACACCAAAAAAGCAACAGGTGTAAAAGTCATTGACAGGGTGACCAAAGAGTCCTACGAGTTTAAAGCTAAGGTTATCTTCCTATGCGCCTCCGCGGTTGCTTCCACGTCCATTCTAATGCAATCCAAATCAGACCGGTTCCCGGATGGTCTTGGAAATGAGAGTGGTGAATTGGGACACAATCTAATGGACCACCATTTTAAAGCCGGGGCCCGAGGAAAAATGGATGGTTTCAATGATAAATATTATAAAGGCAGGAAACCCAATGGAATTTATATTCCAAGATTTCGAAATATTGGAGGCTCCAGTGAAATGAAGAATTTCAGCCGGGGATACGGGTACCAAGGCGGTGCAAGAAGAGGGGATTATGAAGATTTGGTTGCCGAGTCGGCTTTTGGCAAGGAATTTAAAGAAGGTATCTTAAAACCAGGAGGGTGGACGATGAACATGCTTGGTTTCGGAGAAATTCTTCCGTATCACGAAAACAAAATGACCTTGGATTATGAAAAAAAGGATAAATGGGGCCTTCCTACAGTGACCTTCGATGCTGAAATCAAGGAAAATGAGCTGGAAATGCGAAAGGATATGCAGGAACAGGCTGCAGCGATGTTGGAAAAGTCAGGAGCAAGGGACATTGAAACCTATGATGACACCTATGCTTTAGGTCTAGGTATTCACGAAATGGGAACGGCCCGTATGGGATATGATCCAAAAACCTCCGTGGTCAACGCCAATAATCAAGTTCATAGTTGTAAAAATGTGTATGTCACTGACGGGGCTTTTATGACCTCCGCAAGTTGTGTCAACCCATCGCTGACCTACATGGCTTTTACCGCGAGAGCAGCCAACCATGCCGCCCAAGAACTTAAAAAAGGAAATCTCTAATGGAAAGAAGAACTGCATTAAAAAACATGGGGCTAGCTTTTGGTTACGCTGCAGCAACTCCAACGCTGCTGGGATTGATACAAAGCTGTAGCAACAGAAAAATACTGGACTGGACACCTAGCTTTTTTACAAAAGATGAAGGTGTCGCCATACATACCTTACTCGATATTATTCTGCCCAAAACCGATACCCCTTCCGCAACAGAATTGAATTTACATGTTTTTGTGGATAAAATGGCCAAAGATGTCCTTCCTCCCGAGCACCAAGACTTTTTAAGATTGGGAATGAACGAATTCTTTGGAAAGGTTTTAGCAAAATCCGAAAAGGAAAGTTTGGGCGATTTAAATGAGGAAAACTGGATTCCAGCGTTAAAAACCTATTTGAAGAAACGTCCTAAAGACGTGGAAAAAGCCCATAATAAGGCTATTGAGTCGTATTTCATGACCGTAGAACAGAATGGAAGTGCCGTTTTGGACAACGAAATCGCCCAATATTCGTTCGCTCATTCTATACGGGATATTTCCGTTTGGGCCTATAAGAATTCAAAATACGTGGGCGAGGAAGTATTGGCCTATTTACCCATACCGGGAGAATATGTCCCTTGTGAGAGTGCAGAGACGCTTACACAAGGTCGCGCTTGGTCCTTATCGTAGATTTTCACAAAAAAAATACCTCGGAAGTTGTAACAGCAACGAGCTACCCGAGGTATTTTAATTAATAAACACTATCACATACTGATAAGTACAGTACAAACTATGATCCACACATCAGACAGTCGTCGTCTGTCTCTCCTTCTTTGGCACGTGCGATCATTTCTTTCATCTCTTCAGGTGACATAGGTTGTATATCCACCTCTTGTTGGGACACGGGCGTTGCCTCCACTTTTATACCCTCGGCCGCTTTTGGAGTTGACGCATTGATCTCTGCTTCTGCTGCCACACCTACTGGAACTTCTTTCTTCTTGGTGTTGTCCAAAGTAAATTTAATAGCATCTACCGCTGCTTTTGTTCGCAAATAATACATTCCCGTCTTTAGACCACTTTTCCAAGCATAAAAATGCATAGAGGTGAGTTTAGCGTAATTGGCATTTTCCATGAACAAATTCAACGATTGACTTTGGTCTATAAAATAACCCCGTTGCCTGCTCATATCTATTATGTCTTTCATACTGAGTTCCCATACCGTTTGATACAGTTCCTTAATATCTTTTGGAATGCCATCAATATGCTGAATGGACCCATTGGCCCGCATCAGTTCCTGCTTTAAATTCTCATTCCATAGCCCTAAGTTTACCAAATCCTCCAAAAGGTGCTTGTTCACCACTATGAATTCACCAGATAAAACCCTACGGGTATAAATATTGGAAGTATAGGGTTCGAAACATTCGTTGTTCCCTAGTATCTGTGAGGTTGAAGCTGTAGGCATAGGAGCTACCAAAAGGGAATTACGAACACCGTGTTTCTTCACGTCTTTTCTCAACTTAGCCCAGTCCCACCGTCCGGATAGCTCTTCATCTTTGATACCCCAAAGATTGTATTGAAACTCTCCTTTGGATATGGGCGAACCTTTATATGAGGAGTATGGACCTTCTTCTTGTGCCAATTCCATGGATGCGGTTACAGCAGCAAAGTATAAGGTTTCAAAAATATCTTGATTTAACTTTTTTGCCGCATCACTGGTGAAAGGGAGTCGCAGCATAATAAATGCATCGGCCAACCCCTGAACGCCCAAACCAATGGGCCTGTGCCTCATATTGGAATTTTCTGCCTCTTTCACCGGATAGTAATTGCGGTCTATTACGCAATTCAGGTTTTTGGTGACCCGCTTGGTAACACGATACAGTTCTTGATGATTGAACGCACCCTTTTCCACGAACATGGGAAGCGCAATGGAAGCTAAATTACATACGGCCACTTCATCTGGAGAGGTGTACTCCAAAATTTCGGTACAAAGATTGGATGAACGGATTGTGCCCAAGTTTTTTTGGTTGCTTTTTCTATTGGCAGCATCCTTGTAGAGCATGTAAGGCGTACCCGTTTCTATTTGAGACTCCAAAATCTTCTCCCACAATTCCCTAGTCCTTATGGTCTTTCGGCCTTTTCCTTCAGATTCATATTTGGTATATAGTGCCTCGAAGTCTTCACTATGTGTACTGAACAATTCTGGACATTCATTCGGACACATCAGCGTCCATTCAGCGTCCGCCTCTACACGTTTCATGAACAAATCCGGTACCCACATGGCATAAAACAAATCACGGGCCCGCATTTCTTCTTTCCCATGGTTCTTTTTAAGGTCAAGAAAATCGAAGATATCGGCATGCCAAGGTTCGACGTAAATGGCAAAACTCCCCTTTCTTTTACCTCCACCTTGGTCTACATATCGCGCTGTGTCGTTAAAAACCCGCAACATAGGCACAATACCATTTGAGGTTCCGTTGGTTCCGGCGATATACGACCCAGTAGCTCTAATGTTATGTATGGAAAGCCCAATGCCACCGGCAGATTGTGAAATTTTTGCAGTTTGCTTTAGTGTATCATAGATGCCATCAATACTGTCCTCCTTCATTGTCAACAAGAAGCAAGAGGACATTTGTGGTTTGGGTGTACCGGAATTGAACAAGGTAGGTGTCGCGTGCGTGAAGTACTTTTTGGACATCAATTCGTAGGTCTCAATAGCTGATCCCAAATCATTGAGATGTATCCCGATCGCTACACGCATCAACATTTGCTGTGGGCGTTCCACGATTTTACCGTTGAGTTTCAACAGGTAGGAACGTTCTAAGGTTTTGAAACCAAAATAATCATAGCCAAAATCCCGATTATAAATAATGGTAGAATCCAGGGTTTCCGCATTTTCAGCGATTACCTTATACACTTCATTGGATAGAAGCGGAGCCTTTTTCCCTGTTCGGGGATTTATGTATTCATATAAATCCTTCATTGTCTCCGAAAAGGATTTCTTGGTGTTTTTATGTAGGTTGGAAACGGAAATACGGGCTGCCAACTTTGCGTAATCCGGATGTGCTGTGGTCATAGTGGCGGCAATTTCTGCAGCCAGATTATCCAACTCAGAGGTAGTAACCCCATCGTACAAACCTTCAATGACGCGCATGGCCACCTTCACCGGGTCCACCAGACCATTTAAACCATAACAGAGCTTTTTGACCCGGGCTGTTATCTTATCGAACATTACAGGCTCTTTTCTTCCATCTCGTTTTACTACAAACATAGGCTATGATTATTTTTAAACTTTTCCGTTTTTATCTTAAGTTCAAACTAGAAGCATCACTTTTTCACTTTAAATCATTAAAAACCCCCGATGGAACATCGAGGGTCTTTTCTGGTGGGTTATTCAAAAATCAGCATCAAAGCTTATCTTCTGGGAATCGGCATCCTTTTCTTTGTTCAGGACCCCCGCTTTTTGGTATTCTGATACTCTTTTTTCAAAGAAATTAGTTTTTCCTTGTAGTGAAATCATATCCATAAAATCAAATGGATTGGTGGCATGGTAGACCTTATCGCATTGCAATTCTACCAAAAGCCTATCTGTCACAAACTCCAGATATTGGGTCATCAATTTCGCGTTCATGCCGATCAAACTGACCGGTAGTGATTCGGTAATAAATTCCCTTTCAATATTCAAGGCATCCACAATAATGCTTGTGATTCGCTCTTTGGGCACCTTGTTGATCAAATGGTTGTTGTGCAAATGCACGGCATAGTCACAATGCATCCCCTCATCACGGGATATCAACTCATTGGAAAAGGTAAGCCCTGGCATAAGCCCTCTCTTTTTCAACCAAAAAATAGAACAAAATGCACCGGAAAAGAAAATACCTTCTACCGCGGCAAAAGCTATCAAACGTTCTGCAAAGCTGGGCGATTCGATCCATTTAAGGGCCCAATCTGCCTTTTTCTTTATGGCTGGAAAATTTTCAATGGCCTTAAAAAGAACCCCTTTTTCTTTTTCATCCTTAACATAGGTGTCAATCAATAGGGAATAGGTCTCAGAATGGATATTTTCCATCATTATCTGGAACCCGTAAAAGAACTTTGCCTCTGAATACTGTACTTCATTTACGAAATTTTCCGCCAGATTTTCATTGACTATACCATCGGAAGCTGCAAAAAATGCCAAAATATGTTTGATGAAGTAGCGCTCGTCATCGTTAAGTTTGGTGTTCCAATCTGCTAAATCCTGGTGTAAATCAATCTCCTCGGCAGTCCAAAAACAAGCTTCACACTTTTTGTACCACTCCCACAGATCGTGGTGCTGTATTGGAAAAATTACAAATCGGTCTTCGTTTTCTTGCAAAATAGGTTCTACCGCTACTGACATAATGTTATCATAAAAATTAAGTGATGGATGAAACTGGTTAATGCCCGGATTAACAAAGATTTAAAATTGTCGTTGGATTCTAAAGTTTGTTTCAAGTATAAAAGACCAAAGTTTTTAACACAACTTGTTGAAATCTAGGCTCACACGTTATGTTTTCTAGATTCTTTAAAAAGTATCGCGCTGCGTTTTTTTATGGATAGGTTAAACAATAAAAAGACCAAAATGCATAGCATAGCTATACTATTTTGGTCTTTGACTACTTATGAAAATTGCGTTGCTGAATGCCTTTATGGATATCGCCAAACGGTACGGCCTATCTTAATTCATCAAGCCCTCTCTTAAACTTTTAGGTAGTTCCCCCAAAACCTAAAATCCAATTTGAAGGTTGAAAACCAAGAATTATATTTTAAGCAGTTCCACTCTTGAGGTTGGTTGCTCTGGCCGTACGTATTTTGGCAATGACCACACCCTAAGGCTAATTCCTTAGAGTTAATCCTTTATTACGATTTCGTTCCAATCAGATTCCAATTCCAGCTGTTTATTCTCGGCTGATGCAGCCAATATTAAAACCACTACAAGAATTAAAAATAGAATGATACACTTTCTCATTTTCGTTTGGTGAGGTTAACGAGAGCAAGATAGACATACTGGTAGCTGAATAAGAAACTTCATGTATAAACGACCTGTATTTCTGTATGAATGGATACTTTTTTATTTCGGCAAAACCTACATAGGGTATGGGAAGGGACGTATTGTGGGAAAAAACCGATAAACTCCCGTTATGCCATATTTTACGCCATTTATAAGTAGATATAATCCAATAACACATAATTTTAAAAACGTTAAACAGAATATCATATTTTTGATTTGAAGTAATAACCCCGAACATGTTAGAAGCAGTTATCGTAGACGATGAGGTCAAAGCCCTTCAAAGTTTGAGTTGGGAACTGACAAATTTGAGTGATGAAGTGGATATCATTGCTTCTTTTACCGATGCCCATGAGGCATTGGATTACCTCGAGCAAAACACGCCAGATTGTTTGTTTTTGGATATTGAAATGCCTGCGATGGACGGGTTTCAGTTCATAAAGACCTTGAAGAATAAAGATTTCCCTGTTGTCATCACTACGGCGTACAATCAATATGCGCTTCAAGCATTGAAAAATGAAGCGATAGATTATTTGTTGAAACCCATCGATTCAGATGATTTGCGCCACACCATTACCAAGATAAAAAAATTCAATGCCAAAAATTACACCGCTGAAAAACTGGAAAAGATCCTCTTGAATTTTAATGCAGAATCCGCAAGTAAAAAGATAACCATCAATACTGACGGCAAATTAGTATTTTTACATAGTGATGATATTCTTTATGCCGAATCTGATGGAAACTACAGCACAATTTTTTTAAGCGACGGACAAAAAATATTGTTGACCAAAAAATTAAAAGAAGTAAATACCCTTTTGCCCGACCATAGCTTTTTTAGAATACACAATTCATATATAATCAACCTCAACAAAATAAAGGAATTTCTAAAAACGGATGGGTATGTAGTATTGGAATCCAATCACAAAATACCCGTCTCCCGACAGAAAAAGTCCGATTTTTTGGACTTGCTGTAAAAGAAAAAAGAAACTAGTATTATTTGTTGAACAGAACCAAGACCTTCCGACGAGCCAAACAATTTCTCATCCTGCTCCAAGTCTTATTTTGGTCGGTTTCGTATGCCTTTGCGCAGAACGTACCGCAGGACTTCAGGGAAAAGGTTGAAAAGTTGACCCTTGCAAAGCCCAAAACCTTCTTGACCTTAAACTCCGAATTGGAAAGATTCCGTTTGGACACTACCCTGATGCGCTACTTTTCCAATCGTTGTCAAGAGGTAAACTACATGGAGGGTTTGGCCTATGCCTTAAATCAGCTGGGCGGGAGATATAGGAATATGTCCCAATTTCAGAAAGCCTTGGATTTACATCAAGAAGCTCTTGAGATATCTGAAAAAGTAAACAATACTGAATTCAAAGTGCTTAGCTTGAATATGTTGGGGGTGGTAAATCGCAGAACAGATGCAATAAAAACCGGTTTGGATTATCATCAAAAAGCGTTGGAAATGGCCGAAGCGGTTGAAAATCCATCCCACCACATAAAAAGACACATCAACATTTCACTAAACTCCATTGGCAATCTTTACAAAACACTAGAGCAATACGATCTTGCCATAACCCAATTTAGAAGGGCACTTCGGCTTGAAGGAGAACTCGGTAATAAGTTGGGATTGGCCATAAACCATCAAAACATTGGGGAGTGCTTGGAGCTTAAGGAAGATTTGGAAGGCGCCCTGGAAAACTATCGAAATTCTTTGGCGTACAACGAAGAAATAGACTCGGATTACGGTAGGACCATCTGCAAAAACAGTTTGGCACAGATCTATTTAAAACAAGGTATGCCCTATGCTGCCCTCGTCCTCCTGGAACCACTACACGAAGCTTCGCACAACATCGGGGATTTTTTTATAACGTCCTCCGTTTTCATAAATACCGGTTGGGCCCATACCGAACTCGGGGACTATACCAGGGCTGAAACCTTTATTCGGGATGGCATTCTAATGGCCCAGAACCATAATATGCCCAGCAATGTGCTTTACGGCTATCAAAAATTATCCGACTATGAATTGGCCCAGGGTAATTACAAAGAAGCCTATAAACATTACCGGAAGGCAGATGAATACGATGATAAAATTGCCAGTGCTACCAATTTACGCTACATGACCGATATTATCGTAAGGTATGAGGCTGAAAAAAAGAACAATCAAATTTCTGTATTGGCCAAGGAGAACGAAATAGTCCGCTTGCGACTCAGAAAGAACCAGACCACCTTGTTGGTAAGTGCGCTGATCGTGGGTCTTATTTCATCTATTCTTTACATTCTTTACCGGCAATACCAAAGCAAAAACGAAAAACGGGTGCTTAGCTTGGAGCAAAATATGCTCCGTAGTCAAATGAACCCGCATTTTTTGTTCAACTCTTTGAATTCTATCAAGCTTTACATCATCAACAATGAACAAAAAAATGCAGTTCACTATCTCAATAAGTTCTCCAAACTGGTGAGGAAAATTTTAGAGGCTTCCTCTGTCCGGGAAATTCCATTATCGGACGAGTTGGAAACCGTTGAACTGTATATGAACATAGAGAATATCCGTTTTTCGAATGAAATCGATTTTAAAATATCCATGGACAAGGATGTGTCTCCAGACAACATTAAAGTGCCTTCGCTAACGTTGCAACCCTTCTTGGAAAATGCGTTATGGCACGGTCTTTCACCCAAAGAAGGAGAGAAGCAGATTCATCTCAATATCAAAAAAAATGGCGACCATCATATTACCATTGAGATTACCGACAACGGCATAGGCCGCACTGCTGCGCAAGCCAATAAAGAAAATAGGGTACTTAAGCGAAAGTCGGTGGGTATACGCATCACCAAAGAGCGCTTGGCCAATTTTGCGAGGGACTATCAGAACAAATTTGATGTGCAAATTGTTGACCTATTTGATAAAGAAGGACATCCAAAGGGTACTAAAGTGGTTTTGGAAATCCCTACAGTTTAGCCCGTTCCGTCGCTACGAGCTCGAGTTCCTTGTACCAGGACTCCCCAAATTTACGGACCAAGGCATCCTTTACAAATTTATAAATTGGAACCTCTAATTCATTTCCCAAGCTACAAGCTGGATCGCAGATTTCCCATTTGTGATAGTTGACCGCTGTAAATTGGGAATATTCCCGAGTTCGAATAGGATACAAGTGACAGGATATCGGTTTTTTCCAGTGGGTGGCACCGGCATTGTAGGCATCTTCCAGGCCACATTTAGCAATGCCATTATCAGAAAAGACGACATAGGCACATTCACTTTTGTCCACCAAAGGAGTTTCCCATTCGCCGTCCTCTCCTTTTACAAAAGCTCCTTGTTGCTCAATGGCAGCAATACCTTCGGGACGCAGATATGGTTTTACATGTTCAAAAATATCGCTCAAAATTTCGGTTTCCCCATCCTCCAAGGGTGCACCGTACTCCCCATCAACACAACAAGCACCTTTGCAAGCGTTCAAGTTGCAAACGAAGTCGTTTTCCATGATTTCTTCGGAAACTATGGTCTTACCTATCTGGAACATCTATCACCCTTTTTCACAAAAATAGTCCAAACAAAAAAATTGACCTTTTCTATAAGGTAACATATCATCCAAAAGTGCATTTTCCTCGTAAATTTGCAGACTTAATTTTTCTCCTATGCGCTTTGATCTGAAACAAATTGTAACGGCATCCATGGTATTGTTCGCTGTAATCGATATTCTTGGCAGTGTTCCCATCATCATTTCATTACGAAAAAAAGTGGGCCACATCCAATCTGAAAAAGCTTCTATAGTGGCTGCAAGTATCATGGTGGCATTTCTTTTCGTTGGGGAACGTATTTTGAACCTCATTGGTATCGATGTCAATTCTTTTGCCGTAGCGGGAGCGTTTGTCATCTTTTTTTTGGCAATCGAAATAATTTTGGGCATCACACTTTACAAGGATGACCAACCGGAAAGTGCATCTGTGGTGCCTATTGCTTTTCCACTGATTGCAGGTGCAGGAACAATGACCTCCATTCTGTCATTGCGGGCCGAATACGAAGTTCAGAACATTGTAGTTTCCATTGTGGTAAACATTATCTTTGTATATCTTGTATTGAAATCCAGTTCTCGGATTGAGCGCTTTCTGGGCAAAAACGGGCTCAACATCATAAGAAAAGTCTTTGGGGTGATTTTGTTGGCCATCGCCGTAAAGCTTTTCGCCACCAACATTAACCAATTGATTTTGAAATAAGTTAAACGTTATGAATAAAATCGCGACCCTTATTTTGGTCCTTTTGGCCTTAGGTCTTATAGCCTATAACGTCACCATGGTGGATTTTACAAATCCTTTTGAAGGAGATAGTGTGATTGCACTCATAGGCATTTTGGCACCTTTATGTGCCATTGTGCTTCTTTTGATATTTATTACTTCCAAGAAGATTGATAAGAAGATCAAAGAGGATTAGCGATCCAAGTTCAGCGCTCCAATTTCCACTTTGTATAAGTTCTCTGAGTCCAAAGCCTTTACTTTTTGTAGCATCCGGTCGTGATTTCCCTTTATCTGTGCTGCCACATTCGGAGAGAACAACTGTTCGGCAATATTTGCTTTTAAGTAATCTTTGATTCGATTTTCTTGTGCGTAAAAATCCAACTTTATCTTGCGGTTGAGCACAAACTGAATAAACTCATCGAACAGAATATCATCAACTTTGAAATCGTCCAAAAACTCGTTTCGGCTAAAGCTTTCGTAATACTTTCTATCTTTTTCCAAGTGTTCGAAAACAAATCGGGAGAAAAATTCGTAGGTGTCATCCATGCTGTCAATAGCTTCTTCTTCATTACTTCCTATAGGAACGAAGACATCCGGAATTATTCCTCCGCCACCGTAGACAACTTTACCTTTAGGTGTGGTAAACTTAAGGGAGTCCGCCACTTTGATGCTATCCACTGAGACCAGTTCTCCACTCCTGTAGCGGTCCATAAACTCTTGGTAATAATCTTTATGGCCTTTTTTGTATGATTTTTGGATAGAGCGTCCAGTTGGGGTATAATATCGCGACACTGTCAAGCGAACCGCGGAACCGTCTCCTAGGTCCATTTCGCGTTGTACCAGACCTTTTCCAAAGGAACGTCTTCCCACTATTGTTCCGATGTCGTTGTCTTGCAAGGCACCGGCAATAATCTCACTTGCGGACGCAGATCGTTCGTTTATCAGTACATAGACGGGTTTGTCCTCAAAATCGCCCTTCCCGGTTGCGTAGGCTCTTTTTATCTTTCCTCTTTTATTTTTAGTGTAAAGGATAAGCTTATCATCTTCCAAAAACTCATCTGCCAGCTTTTCGGCAATGCCCAAGTAGCCCCCTGGATTGTCCCGCAGGTCCAAGACCAGTTTCTGTGCGCCCCTTAACTTAAGTTTTCGCAGCGCCTCTTTGAACTCTTTAAAAGTAGACTCGGCAAAACGATTGATTTTTAAGTACCCCATATCGCTGGTAAGCATATAATAGGACTCAACACTTTTTATAGGAACTCTATCTCGGGTAACGGTAAATTCCATAAGTCTCTTCTCTGATTTCCTAAAAACCTTAAGGTCCACTTTGGTCCCTGCTTTCCCCTTAAGTCGGGATACGATACTATTATTGGGAATCCGTTTTCCAAAAAGGGTATCATTATCGGCTATGAGAATTCGATCTCCTGGTTTTATTCCGCTGATATGACTTGGCCCATTTTTAATGGTCCTGATGACCGTAATGGTGTCGTGATACATATAAAAACTTATTCCTATACCCACAAAATCCCCTTTCATATTTTCGGAAACTTCTTGCATTTCACTTTTGGGAATGTACACAGAATGCGGGTCTAATTTTCCGAGGATATTGTTTACCGTCACGTCGACAATGCTGTCCGTATCAATTTCGTCCACATACTCATAATCGATATAGTCGATAAGTCGGTTTAGCTTGTCTTTTTTGGAATTTGTGGAAAAGAGCTTTTCCGGGCTGTCATCAAAATGGAGCTTTCCTCCGATAAAAATACCAACAGCTACTGCAAAAGCTAGCAAAGTTGGCCATATATAGTTGAATTTTTTTTCCATAGATAGCGAAAATCGTAAAGGTTACGCCATTTCTTCCAATATGGGGATGTGATCTATGATCACTCCCGCCCTTTCCAAGAACCTTAAGCCCGAATCATCTTTATACGCTGTGCTATACACAACACGTTTTATGCCAGACTGATGAATTAGTTTACTGCATTCCCTACAGGGTGAAAGGGTAATATACAAGGTGGCCCCTTCACAAGACTGGGTTGAAGCTGCCACTTTTAATATGGCATTGGCCTCAGCATGCAGAACATACCATTTGGTATAACCTTCTTCGTCCTCACAAACATTTTCAAACCCTGTAGGAGTGCCGTTGTATCCATCAGAAATAATCATTCGGTCCTTAACAATTATGGCGCCCACCTGTTTTCTTTTACAGTACGAGAGCTTTCCCCATTCTGTGGCCATCCTCAGGTAGGCCTTGTCATACTTTTGCTGTTTGCTCTCTTTCATACCCGTAGGACGAATGTATCGAATTAAAGATACCTGCTTTGGAAGACCCTCACAACCTTATTCGATGAAATTTAACGATTCTACTATTTAGGAAACGTAGCGATCAACAGCGGTATTGTGATGGCCACAATTAGCAGGGAAAAGGCAACTATAAAATATCTTCTCCTCAATCCCATTACGGATTGGGCTAAATAGGCAATACCTAAAATAGAAAGTATAATGGCCACTTGGGAAAGTTCAATTCCGGAGGCAAAACCCAATAAAGGGGTCACTTTATCTTCTTCTTCTGCCATCAAGAGTCTAAAATAGTTGGAAAAACCAAAGCCATGGATAAGCCCAAAGAAAGCGGTGACCACGCCATGCAAATACATGCCTACGCGTACAGCATCCCTAAAAACATAGATTAAATTGAAAAGCGCCGTCAAAACAATGGTCACCGGAATAAAAAACTCGATAAGACCGACATCCACGGTAAAAACATCAAAAGCGGCCAATGCCAGCGATGTACAGTGGGCAATTGTAAAAATCGTAGCCAGTAAAACCACTTTTTTCCAATCTTTAAAAGAAAACGGTATGGCCAATGCCGCCAAAAAAAGGATATGGTCGTAGGCATTTTTATCCAGTACATGCCTAAATCCTAAGTTGAGATAAAACCAGAATTCCTCCATAGTTTAAAGATTGGGGTTATAAAACTTGATAAACAGACCAAGTTAGGCGAAGTTAAGAAATCCCTCTTTCCTTTTGTATTGTTTCGTATGCCTTTTGTACTTCTTTGAACTTTTCCTCGGCTCCTTTTTTAATCGCCTCATCTTCGGTGACCACACGGTCTGGATGGTATTTTTTGGCCATCTTCCTATAGGCTTTCTTGACCTCATCATCCGAAGCTGTCTTATCAATTTCAAGAATTTTATAGGCATTGTCCGCAGACTTGATGAACATGGCCATTATACTTTCAAAATCATTTGAGGCAACTCTTAAATATCCAGCTATTTCCCTAAGCTTGTTCACTTCAGCTTTACTGGTCTGCCCATCTGCTTGGGCTATGCCGAAAAGAAAATGAAGTAACTGCAATCTTACTTCATATCGCGTACGCTGGGTGAGATAGGTGCATATGCGCTGCGCGGAGACTTCCCGCTTTTTAATCACCTCATTGAAAGTTCTAAAAATAGCATTTGCCTTTTCCTTACCATAGGTAGCTAAAAAGTATTGGCGTACATAATCCAGTTCTTTTTGGCTTACCTGTCCATCTGCTTTGATAATCAGTGAACACAGGGACAGTAAATTAAGTTCGAAATCGGCAGGGGAAACATTGGGTTGGGTATACTCCCTAAAAATAGTTCTTGGATCCCGTTGACCTCCACCGTTCAGATTATCCAAGAAACTGCCCAAGAGGAATCCAAGAATGGCCCCAGGAAATCGAAATACAAAATAGCCCAAAAAAGCTGCAACCCACTTGATCATCCCAAAAAGAATACGGGCAAAGATAGTTCTTTGACCAGAATGAATTCTTTTCTGTATGTTAAGGCCCATAAAAAAAACCGACAAAACCACTATCTTTGAAATCCGATTAAAAAAAAGACTATGTATCCTGAAGAATTGGTAAAACCTATGAGAGCGGATTTGGCTACCGCTGGATTTAATGAACTACACACTGGCGAAGCTGTTGACCAGGCTTTAAAAAAGGAAGGCACTACCTTGGTAGTTGTGAATTCCGTTTGTGGTTGCGCCGCGGCAAATGCAAGGCCAGCGGCCAAATTAAGCTTACAGAATGCAAAGACTCCCGACCATCTGGTAACTGTATTTGCAGGAGTGGACACCGAAGCGGTCAATACAGCGAGAAACCACATGATTCCGTTTCCTCCTTCGTCACCAAGTATGGCGTTGTTCCGGGATGGTGAATTAGTTCATATGATAGAACGCCACCATATTGAGGGCAGACCTGCGGAAATGATTGCTGAAAATTTAATGGAAGCCTATAATGAGTTTTGCTAGGCGCTTCAAAAAACAGATATTGAAAACCACCTAAAAGGTGGTTTTTTTATTTTTACACATAACCTTATCGAAAATTTGAAAAAATTAGTTGCCTATCCGCTGACCACCCTTTTCTTTATCCTTTTTGGACTTACCTTGGTTGTTTTTCATCCTATACAGTGGTTTTGTTTACGAGTTTTTGGATATACCCAGCATAAACACAGCGTCACCTTACTGAATTGGTTCATTATGAGGTGCACCAATGTTTTGGGAACCCGATATCGTTTTAAGAAAGATTTCCCCATTCCCGAAAACGTCCCTCTTATCATCGTTTCCAACCATCAAAGCATGTATGATATTCCTCCCATTATATGGTATATGAGAAAGCACCATCCAAAATTTGTGAGCAAAATTGAATTGGGAAAGGGAATTCCCAGTGTCTCTTTTAATCTAAGGCATGGAGGTTCGGTTCTTATTAATAGAAAGGATGCTAAACAGTCCGTAGAACAGTTGGAAAAACTGGGAGAATATATAGAAAAGTACAACCGTAGTGCCGTTATTTTTCCTGAAGGGACCCGAAGCCGGGATGGTTTTCCAAAAAAGTTCTATACAACAGGTTTGAAGGTGCTCATGGCCCACGCGCCCTCTGCTTGGATCGTACCGATTAGTATAAACAATTCATGGAAATTGCTAAAATATGGTAAGTTTCCTATGGGATTGGCCAGTCACTTAAGCTTAGAGGTACATCGGCCATTCCCAAATGATGGAAAACCAGAGGGATTGATACAACAAGCAGAATCCAGTATTGTTCAAGGCATAAATATACCTGAATGAGACCAAATCCGTTGATAGAAAGAACAATTGCGTTCGTAAAGAAAACATTGGAACATGCTGAAGGAGGGCATGACTGGTTCCATACTGAACGGGTTTTTAAAATGGCAGAAGTATTGGCGAAAGAAGAGCATGTGGATATTCAAGTTGTCCAATTGGCCGCGTTGCTTCATGATATTGCAGATTCAAAGTTCCACAATGGGGACGAAGAAATAGGTCCGAGAAAAGCGTTTGAATTCTTGCGCTCCCAAAAGCTTCAAGAGTCTACAATCCAACATGTGGTCCACATCATTCGTTTTATGTCGTACAAAAATAGTTTGGACCGGGAAGCGCCGCTTTTTTCCTCTACGGAACTGCAGGTAGTTCAGGATGCTGATAGGTTGGATGCAATGGGTGCGATAGGAATTGCCAGAGCATTTAATTACGGCGGATACAAAAATCGAGCACTTTATAATCCAGATATTCCACCTGACTTAAATCTGACAAAGGAAGCGTATAAAAAGTCCAAAGCACCCACCATCAATCACTTTTATGAAAAACTATTGTTACTGAAAAACCAGATGAACACGAAAGCTGCACAAAAAAAAGCTGAAGCGCGACATCAATTTATGCTCCAATTTCTCGACCAATTTTACAAGGAATGGAATCCTTAAATCACATATTTCATGGTTTTAGGCGGGCAAGCTGCGGGTAAGCCATCCTCTTTTGTTGGCCGTGGCTATGGCATAGGGCGTAATCCAAAAAAGTCCAAACGTATAAAGGATACTGTAGGAATATGCCCAAAAGGATTCAAAAAATGCATATCTCCTGGCATAGAATATCACTGGGAATGTCGTTAAAATCAAAATGCTCACCAAGGTCGAACTGAGAAAGAGCAAGGGGTGTATGATGATAAAAAACAACATGAAAATCAGGAATGGATAGCTCATCACAATCTCTAGGAACTGACTCAAAAACAAAAGGCGAGTTCCCAATTTTGATTCCTTTCTAAAGTTCTTGAAAACGTACTTCGACATTTCAATATTTTCGCGCACATTGCTCCTGCCCCAGCGTATAAACATCTTATAGAGTCCTTTATACTTTTCAGGAACATTGGTGAACGCCAATGCATTTCTCTGAAAGAGTACGTGATACCCCTGTTTCAATATCATGTTGGTCATTGCCCTATCTTCACCAATATCAGATGGCTGACCCATAAAAGTTTGATTTATCCATTCCTCCAAACAACCAAAAACGGCATCTCTTCGATAAGCGGCCAATGCGCCAGGAGTACACAGTACGGAATTAAATGTACTCTCCGCAGAACGTACAAACTCAAAACTTAGAACAAAACTGACATCCAACATTTTGGGCAATATCGCTTTCTTCTTGTTCAGAACGCGGATATTTCCAGCTACGGCACCACATGATTTATTGGTTACAAAAGGGCTTACCAAATTGCGCAAAGTATCGCGATTGACCTCAGAATCACTATCTACCGTAACAAATATCTCGCCTTTACCCGTTTTGAAACCATGATATAGGGCATGGCGCTTTCCCATATTCCTGGGTTGTTTGTGAACCATCAATGCATCCCCTAAACGTTCTTTTGCTTTTTGAATCCAGTGCCAAGTGTCATCGCCACTGCCGTCATCAACTGCCAACAACTGTAACTTTTCTAAAGGGTAATCGCTTTCCGCCAGGCTCAAAAGGGTATTCCAAACCTGTTTGCCTTCATTGTAGGCAGGGACAATAATTGTACATGAGGGCAGTTCCACATCGCTTACCGAACAGATCGGTCGATACTTAAAAAACCGATAGAGGGTCAATATAAAAAAACTAGCTTTAAATAAAAGAAGACCCGTGCCTATCGACATAAAAATCAACCCTAACAAAGACGACCTTCGCTCTAGATTAAACTGGGTAATATCGCCTTTTAAAATATAGATTAGATATGCCGAACCTATCATAAGGACAAAAGTGCTTCCCATAATAAAAACGCCCCAAGCATCCGCAGTTTCAAAGAAATTGATGATTTTATCCTTCCACTGGGAACCTGTCCGGACGTACCCAGTTTTTTCTTCTTTACATTTAGACATTAGTAGAAATCGTTTCAATTTTCATTATTTCACTTCCCTTGTTCTACTTATACGCGGATAAGAACTGTTTGGATCGACCCTTTTAAACTTTAACTTCTCTTTAAAGCTAGTAAACAGGTCTTTCTATTTTGAAGTAAAAACCATCCTGTGTTTTCGATGAAAGACCCCTTGTTGGGGTACTTTTTTAACTGAACTGCTGCGTGTAAGAAGGTTTCACAACAGTTTATCTTCCAAATAACGCTTGACCAATTCATTTTCAGAAAACGCTATGGCCTTTTTAAGCGTGTATCGATAATTGGTATCTCCCAATTCCTTTTGAAACTCCGCTTTAATAGCATAGAACAGTCCTGTGGTGGAAAAATCAGATTGCCTTTCCACTTCTTTCAGCTCTTTCAGGGCTTTTGACGGACCATGTATCTTACCAAAGGGAACAATCCGGTTTAACGCTACCATTGGGGAGTATTCCTGCTTTATCTGAACGTCGTAGAGATAAAGAATGCTTTTCCAATCTGTTTTTGCAAAAGTTTTGGCTGTACTGTGATAGTAAGACCGTGCTGCTTCCAAATGATAGCGTGATGGTAGTTGGTTTTCGGTCTCGGATTGTTCCAGATGATGTATTCCAATCTGTATCAATTGTTGATTGTAGTGGCTTCGGTCATGATGCTCCAAAGAAACAAGATTTCCGGCACTATCAAGGCGGGCATCAAATCGCGAGGAATGAAAACACATCAAGGCAATCAAAGCCTCCAGATTGGGATGTGAACAATACTTATTTTTCCTCAGTAAAAGTGCTAACCGTAGTGCTTCGTAGCAGATATCCTTTTTGAGCAATTGTGCTCCTGTAGTGGCTACGTATCCTTCGGAAAACAAAAGATAAAGAACGCGCAGCACCTGAAATAATCGGGATTGCAAGCCCATCTGTACAGGTATTTGAAGAAACTTTACCTTTTCCCTGAACTGCTTTTTTGCCCGTGTAAACGATTTGGCCACGGCATCTTCTTTCTTTAATAAGGCTTCGGCCAGTTCTCTATTACTGAAACCTCCCATTAACTTGAGACTAAGTATGATTTGATGTTCCTGGGATAAGGAAGGATGGCAACAGGCGAAAATCATGTTTAACTGACTATCCTCTATAGCATTCTCCAATATCAGTGTTTCACCCGTCTGGATATCCTCTTTGGGCAGGGGTTTATCTCCCAATAAATCGGACTTTTTGTTCCTTCTCAAGACATCGATAAGTCGGTTTTGGGCCACTCGGTAGAGCCATGCTGTTGGATTGTCCGGAACGGTTTGGTATCCCCACACTTGCATTGCCTTTAAAAAAGTGTCTTGTGCCGCATCCTCAATCTGTTCTAGAAAGGATACCCCGAATTTGTTCGTCAACAGGGCGATAAGCTTACCGTATTCATTTCGAAACAGATGGTCCAAAGTGTGATTTATCGCTTTATCCGTCATCGTAATCAAAAAGGTTATGCCGCAGAATACAATGGGTTATAGGAAATGAGGGGCCTTTCCCATTTTCCACAACATAACCTTATTTCTAAAGAGGAAATCCCGTTACACATGGTCTTCCATATCCAAAATTTGACGTATTTCTACAGTACTGCCGTCATAATCAAAAATGGGGCATCCTTTGGAAATCTCCGTAGCTTCCTCCAAATCTTTGGCAGAAACGATTAAATAGCCTCCCACCAACTCGGCGCCCTCGGCATGCGGACCATTGGTAATCAATTCACCTCGATTATGCACTACTTTTCCATCCTCGTCCAATGGGAGACCATCCAATAGATGGCCTTTTTCCCTGAGGCCTCCCATCCACTTTCCCCATACTTCCATATGGGCCTGTTTCTCTTCTTGGGACAGTTTTTGATACGCTTCGTCCCCACCTCTAAACAAATACAAAAAATTACTCATTTGGTTTACGTTTTATGTCCATATCCAAAATGGACGGGTTTATAACTTGTTTCACCCTAATGACGAAAACTGCAAGACCTATTGGACAAGTTTCTAAATTTATTTAAAAAGACCATACTATTTTAGAATAATTCAAACTGTCCATCCCTGTATTTTCTGTACAAATCCCTTCTTAGCTCGGGAAATTGCTTATCCCTAAAATATTTTTGTTTCGCCAACTTGGCCATATCATGGATTTGTTTGGCTATATGGCCCTCCCCTCTGTTTCGTAAACCAAACCGACTATCATTAATACCACCTCCATGGCATTCTTGGATTAAATGCAATACTTTTTCGGCTTTATCCGGCATGGCCTTTCTTATCCAATCCGTAAAAAGCTGACCAATGGCCCCATTAAGCCTAACTAAGGTAAATGCAAAAGAAACAGCTCCATGATACGATACCGTTTTTGCCAGTTTTAAAAGCTCGTGACTATTAATTCCTGGAATCATGGGAGCCAACATTGCATTTACAGGAATCTTATGTTCGGACAATATTTGAATCGTTTTCAATCTTTTCTGGATAGATGCCGTTCTGGGTTCCAACTTTCTCCTTGTTTCTTCCGATAAGGAAGTTATAGAAATGTTGACTCCCAAAAGTTGATAGGACGTAAGTTCCTTAAGGATATCCAGATCCCTAAGAATCAGTGCGTTTTTTGTGATTATACCGACAGGATGTTTGTACTTGAGAAAGATTTCGAGACACTTTCTTGTAATTTGGTACTTTTTTTCTGCGGGTTGATAGCAGTCTGTGTTGCCAGACATGACAATGGTCTGCGCCTTCCAACGTTTGTTTTTCAATTTATCCTCAAGAAGTTCTGGAGCCGTTTTTTTCACCAATATCCTACGCTCAAAGTCTAATCCTGCACTATAGCCCCAAAACTCGTGTGTAGTTCGCGCATAACAATAGATACAGCCGTGTTCGCAGCCTTGGTAAGGGTTCATGGAGTACATCATGCCCACATCAGGGCTATCCACTTTGTTCACAATGGTTTTTGGGAAAACAGGAATATATTGGGTTTTGTCACTTTCAGCCGTTTCACCCTCCAATCTGCAAAACTCCAAAAAATCGTCCCTAAGCTCGTAGACGTGTTCCAAAAACCTATTTGAAGTATTTTTTTGGGCACCACGTCCTTTTTGAAGTCCATCTGAATTCATTTATTGGATTTATTCCAAATATATGGAATTAATCCAATTTTTGATATACTATAATCGCTCTAAACTAAGAAAACGGAATTCATTAAATACCAAGTTTATGATGTTGTCGTTGACAACAATAATTTCAAATTCCGACGGCCCTTCATTTTGACCACTACTTCGATAAATAGCTTGATAAAATGCCTGCCCGAACGGGGTGTCGGCAACTTCGGTGGTCACCAATTCATTTATGAACAAGTTCATGCCATTTGTAGTGCTCTTGCCCCCGAAGGTATTTACCGAAGTGTTTCCGGAAAAATTTCCATCGGGTTGGAATGTGATGGAAATCATTTCTCCATCCTCCGGGGTTTCCACCGGACCTAAGGGACTATCAGAAAGATTAATCGCCATAATGCTCCATTGTCCAATGGTATTTTGATTGAAATTGGAATCATCATCGTTACATCCTGAAAACAGGATGCACAATAAAGCCATAAATACATAAGGATATAATTGTTTTATCATGATACGGTTGTTTCCAAAAAGATGGAAAAGTCTGGCGAGTGTTGCGTAAGGACCTATTACTTTTTTGGCTGAGAATGGACCATGATATTTCCAATATAAAAAGCCAGAGTAAGACCCCGGCTTTTCAATATTCATAGATTCTAGACTACTCCAAGCCGAAGTAATCAGCCACTGCATGGTAGTCATTAACGTCCACCCCTGCCGTCTTCAATTCAGACAAGACCGTCGTCTGATCGCTCTTACTGTTGGTATCTAGGGCTATTGCAATAATTCTTAGGGTAACCAAATTACCTTGTGCTATGTCTACCAGTTCATCACTGTTGGTGAAATAGAAATTGATTACAAGTGTACCCTCAACTTCATTGAAATACGAACGGGTATAAACAATATTACTTTCAAATATACCTCCCGGAACTTGAAACCATAAGTCATCGAAATTCTTCAAATACACTAAATAGGTATGGTCAGATATGGGCAATAAATCTGGCCCTAAGGTGTAAACCAGCTCGCTACTGTTATCAAAATCGCTTAGGGAGACATCAACGTAGGATACATTGGCATTGCCATTTTCACCTGCATCTCCTGTAGCGCCTTGGCAGTCCAATGTATTTACCACATTATCACCATTAAGGTCCTCATTGTCCTCATCATTGGTAATATCTCCGGTACCATTCCCATTACGGTCCCAACAATTAATCCCCGGACTCCCTTGTTTTCCGGTTATACTCTCGCCTTGTGGCCCTTCTGGACCGCGCTCTCCATCTTCTCCGGAGCACGAGAGTAAAAGTGTACCTAGTACTAAAATTCTGAGGGGTTTTGCTACGTTCATTTTTTTTCTTTTTATGATTTATGGAATGAAAGTAGCGGTATCCCCATATCTTTTGGACCACAAATGTATGTACGCCCAATGTGGATTGACGGATACCTTATCCTAATTGATGGAAGAAAAAACAGTAGGTTCCAAAACGAGTCTGAAACTTATCTAAAAGCGACCTTGACCAGTTGCTTTTTACTGCCTCGCTTGGCATAAAAGAGCATATTGTGCTCCGAGACATTTTTTAAAGGTTTGGAGACCATCAATGGCAAACGCGCTTCCTGATCATCAATGATTTTCTCATATTCCATTTTGCCATTTTTATCCAAAGAAATCAGAAAAACATTTCTGTTTCGGCTTAGACCTTGTTTAAAAATCAATCGCTCGTTGTTGATGAGTTGGGGATTTTCCGCTGCAGTGCAGATAAAAAAGTACGTTTTTCCATCTTTGATGTAGGAGCTATACGAGGCATAGGCCCCGTCACCTTGGGTGACTTCGGCTTTGTTGATATTTCTTATCCAGACGGCGTCTCCGGTTTTATCCAGTTTGGCGCTTACAATGTCATTATGGTGAAAACGCTCAATTTTAATGCGCTGTCCTGCGCCTGTGGTCTGTAGACTATTCGTTACGAAGTATTCTTCAGCATTAAAGAAAATTTCATCTGCTGGGCTAACCTCAACACTTTTAAAAATCAGATTCTTGATTACTTTATCCTCTTCCCTACCAAACTTATCTTCCATAAACTGCTGGGAAAATGGATTGTATTTTTTGGAAACTATGTTTAATGAGATGGGGTTCACATCAAAAAAGGCCACTCCGTTGTATCGGTTGTCCTTTCTATCTGCATAAAACCCTGTACAGACCAGTCTGTCTTTGATAATTATAGGGTACAGTGCTTCTGAGTATTTACCCGGGTCATCAAAAGATTGTGTTTGACTGCCCTTGCCCGAAACTTTTATCAATTCGTATTGAAATCTGCGTTCATCCACACGAAACCGTTTCTTTTTAAAGTAGGCTTTTCCTATGATATAGGCGGTTTCCAGGTCGCTTGATATTGCGACATTTTCAAACGCGTAATTCTTCTCTTCAATCCCATAGGAAAAGTCGTGTTCAAACCGTTTGTTCAGATTCGTGTCGAAAAGATGAATCACATGCTTGTTTTGTTTTCCTTTCTTGTGATGGGTACTGATAACAAAACCTGTTTTTTCTTGATTGAACAAAATGGCCGTGGTAAAACCATTGGAAAAATTACGGTTGTAATAGTTCTTACCAACAGGATCGTTCACTTGTGAAGAGGACAACGTGAGCAAACGCTGCCTCTTAAAATCAAAATCCGCAATTGCACTTTGATGAACCCAATATTCATATTGTCCGCGTTCCACATTGTAATCCAGAAACAGTAAGTTCAATTTACCGTCCTTCAGAAAACCGTCCACAAAGTTTTTACCGCGTAACTTGTAGTTGAATTCACTTACCAATTCCAAGTCACTATTGTACTGCTCTATAAAATATCCTTTTGGTTTTAGGATGAGGCCCTGAAAGTACGCCCGAACCAGAATATACCCTCCATTTCCATCGTCATCTATAGTCAGAAGATTGGAGTAACGGTACCGATCATTGAACTTTTCCCCAAAATCGTAAGAAACCGGCATCTTTTGGGCACGCCCTCCAAATACCATAACAAGCGCAGCAAATAGCGGAATAATCTTTTGTATCATGGTCCAGTTTGGTTAAACCAACGGCTAAGACCCAGGGAAATCTGCTTTTCGTTTTTCCAAGAAAGCGGAAGTGCCTTCTTTAAAATCATTGGTCCCAAAACATTGTCCGAAAGCACCGATTTCTACAGCATAGCCGTCCATATCATAGCTATAACCTGCATTTACCGCTTTTATTGCGTGTTTTATCGCCACGGCCGAATTATTCGATATCCTGCTCGCTATTTTTTTACAGAATGGCAGCAATTCTCCCAAAGGGACCACATGATTTACCAGACCATAATCCAACGCTTTGTTGGCGTCAATCATTCCAGCGGTCATAATCATTTCCATAGCCCTGCCCTTACCAATTAACTGGGGCAAGCGCTGAGTTCCTCCATAGCCTGGTATTACACCTAAGGAAACTTCAGGCAATCCCATTTTGGCATTTTCACTGGCAATCCTAAAATGGCAGGACATGGCCAGTTCCAGGCCCCCTCCCAGAGCAAAACCGTTTATCGCCCCGATGACTGGGGTAGATAAATTGGCCACGAAACTGAAAAGTATCTCTTGCCCCTTAGCAGCCAACTCCCCTCCTTGCTCTTCGGAAAAATGGACAAACTCCGAAATGTCGGCACCCGCTACAAAGGCTTTTTCCCCGCTTCCAGTTACCAAAATCACCCTGATGCCATTATCTTCATCCAACTCTTTAAAGGCCTCATGTAGTTCTAAAATGGTCTGTTTGTTCAGCGCATTCAGCTTTTTGGGACGATTTATGGTAACGACAGCGATTTCGTTCTCTTCTTCGATATAAATATTTTTATAGTCCATATTATTTTCGATTAAATAGTTTTGGAAGCTTTTGGAAATTTTACTGAAAAAACGGTCCCTTTGCCCACCTGAGATGTAAAACTGATGGTTCCGTTGTAGTTCTCCACGATACTCTTGACCATACCCAGTCCAAGGCCCATACCGCTTGTTTTTGTTGTAAACTTGGGCTCAAATATCTTTTCTTTGACATCATCCGCAATTCCAATACCATTATCCGCTACAGAAATCTTTACTTTATCTGCTTCGGAAGCCACCGTCACCAAAATTCGAGGCGATTTCACAGAATTCATCGCCTGGATGGCGTTCTTGACCAAATTTGTGATTACCCGTATCAATTGGGTCCGGTCCAATTTGACCACTATCTCCTCTTCGTCACAGATAAAATGAATATAGTCTTCATTGAAAATATCCAATGCCAGTTTTACGATATTGACCAAATTAAGGGTCTCGTTCTGTTGAGCCGGCATTTTTGCAAAATTGGAGAAAGCAGAGGCAATGTTGCTCATCGTATCGATTTGTTGAATCATGGAGTTTGAAAACTCCTTGATTTTTACTTCTGCATCATTCGACTTTGGATTAAACTTACGTACGAAGCTCTGTACGGAAAGACGCATAGGTGTTAAGGGATTTTTAATTTCATGGGCCACTTGTTTGGCCATTTCCCGCCAGGCTTGTTCGCGTTCGCTTCTTGCCAATTTGGTAGCACTTTCTTCCAACTCGTCAATCTTACTGTTATAGGAATCCACCAGTTTTTTTATTTCTTCACTGGAATCCTCGATATAGATTTTCTCATTGCGCCGTGTCAGGTCGGTTTGGTTCATCTTATCCGAAATGGTCTGCAAGGATCTTGTTATGTATTTTGAAATAAAGTAAGCAAGGATAATAGCGGACAACAGCATAATGACGTACACGCCCGCCAAACGAAAGAGAAACTCCCGCAACTCCATATTGCTAAAGGAGTTGTCTTCAAAATACGGCAGGTTCATAATACCTATGGGCTTAAACTGGTTATCCGTTATATAGGAATAAGATGCCTTGTATTTGCCCCCTACCGCAATTTTCTCTTCTACATATCTTCTGTCACTGCTTACCAAAAGGCTGTTCAAAATTTCAGCATCCAAACAGTTAGAAATGGAATCCGCTTCAAAGCTAGGTCTGGAGCTTTTTATCAATGTACCTTCTAAATCGTAAATATTGAAATTTACATTCTGGACATCCGCAATCTTAAAAATCTCATCCATAAAGATGTATTGGAGATTTTCAGATGTCGGTGGGTAGGTTGTTTCCCTTAGGGTGTAAGAAATGCTTTGTAGAATCTGTTCTTCTTTGCGCTGCAGCCTTTGTTCATGATAATCCTGGCTCTGCTCTCTATATTGATAAATGGTAACCCCGGCAATAAGCACAGACGCTATCAACACTAGAAGAATCATGGTGACGAAGATGCGCGATCGTAAAGATAATTTCTTGAACAAGGACCTGGGCTTTTCTATACCCCTCTAAATTAGCAATAATTGAAGGAAGGATGCTTATCCTTTCTTTCGAATAAGGGCTACAAAATTCCTGCCAATCGTTCAGCTTCGCGTTTGGAGCGCACACAGCAGTCTTCAATGGAAAGCCCATCCATGTAGTTGGTCGCAAAAAAAAGTTGGGTGCCCTTTATGTGTTTTTCAATATTCTCAACATTGTCCAAATTGGGAACCCTAAAGTTTGGTAACTGAAACTTACGTTCAACTTTTAGGTCTATTTTTTCAACGTCCACCTGAAATACTTGGTGCAAGATTTTCTTTTTTTCCATCTCGGAATAGGTGTCCGCAGGAAAGTAAAAACACCAGTGCACCTTTTCAATATCTGGAATGCGAATGGCTGAAAAAAAGGTATCCCCGGTACCCAAAATGCTCTTTTTACGAACATTTGCTATATTCTCATCCATGACTTCAACCAAAGCAGTCTCCACTTGAACTTGTTGAATTTCTTGGAGATTTTGGGAGAGTTCCGGAAACCCAGCGCCCAACAATCGAGCGGCTATATTTGCTGGACAAGCTATCGCCAAAATAGGGGCTTCCATAATAATTTTGTCATCGACACAAACTTGATAGTTTCCCTCGTGCATTTTTATGGCCGTGACGTCCGTCTGCTCTCGACAGCTAATATTGGGGTTTGTTCGAATAACATCCAGCACCTGCTGAACGCCTTTTTGCAAAACATATTTTTTCGGGAACTTCTTGTCCTTAATTCGTTTTTTAAACAGTTTTGAAGCGGGAAACGCATTGGGATTCTGGCATAAAATCGCTCGAAAGAGAAATGAAAACAAGTTTTGGTAGTTCTTTTTACCCAATACCTTCCCATAATAGGATTCCAAGGAAAGTTTGTCTTTTTTCACAAAAGCCAATCGGGGCAAAGACACCAACAAGCTGAAAATACTAATGCGACTTAACAGGCTCACAAAACCTTTCTCGGTGAATGCTTCAAACTTCAAATTGGCTTTTTCACGAATTGCCCCGGTCTTTTCGTAGTGGTTTAAAATATCGAGAACAGTAGTGTAGGTATAGGTAAGGGTGTGCCCCCCCAACTCGTAATAGCTTTCTCCATCAAACGAGACACTTTGCAGACACCCGCCAATGTTTCCTTTTTCGAATACCGTGACCTTATATCCCCGAATTGCACAAAAATGCGCGAAGCTCATTCCACTGATACCTCCTCCGATGACGGCTACCTTCTTTTCCATAAGCATTTTTAACGATGCAAAATTACGGAAAACCTTTACCATTCAAACCGCCTGTACCCCAAATTAAAGGATTGTGGTTAATGTTGGGCAAGGTATCTATTCCATCGAAAGATAGTCCAGTTTCAGTGCATTGAATTCTGCATTAAAAGCCTTCATTTCATCATCCACAAGCTTATCAAAAGCAGTGAGTTGGGTATTGATTTTGGCCGTCATTTCGTTTTTCACTGCAATATCCTGATCCGTTGGCGGAAAATCATCAATGCTTACCAAACTGTTCAGGTGTGCCAGTTTATTGGTCAAACGTATTGGAAAATTCAGAGGGTCTTGATTACTTCGGTTTTTAGTTTGGTATAACGCTTTTTCAATTTGTTCAAAACCCTCTTTCATTTTCTTGGCTTTTTCAACCAAAGGTTTTACCTGTGGATTGTCTTTGTATTGTTTTGAAAATGCATCTAACTTTTGATTTATTTTCCGAATCTTTTTAATGGATTGATGGGCTTTGTCCACGGTTTCATTGACGCTTGTGATAAAATCGTACTGTTTCCGCATCTCGGCCACGGAGACCTCGGCACGGGGATCTGGTAAAATTTTAAAAGGCTGTGTTTCCGTTTTCCCATTGACCTTTAAGGAAACCTTATAATCCCCTGGGACAGCTTTGGCGCCATTCAGATTGGCCCACCACAAAATCATACCCTCAAGTTTTTCAGCACCTTTACCGCGGGTATCCCAAACATGGATGTTACCCCCTTTCTTCACCTTTAGCTTTTTCTTTTTATCCTTAGCTGCTGTACTAAAATTCGCCAAGGTATCCCCACTTTGTGTCAAATAGGTCAGTTGAACAGAATCCTTTTCCGAAAAATCCTTTAGATAAAAATGACTCACCACGCCATTCGGATGGTTTTGACCTTCCGTCAAACTAGGTTCTTTCGCAGCCCGTCCTTTGGTTCGATAGGAATCTTTGGGTGCAAAAAGTTTCATATGAGTCGATTTCATAGACGTATCCATTTGGTGCAACACGGTCAGGTCATCAATTACCCAGACACTTCTTCCCTGTGTGGCGACGACCAAATTATTCTCTTTGATGACCAAATCCGTGATAGGCACGATTGGCAAATTCAACTGAAACTTTTCCCAGCTTTGCCCATCATTGAATGAAACGTACATCCCGGTTTCCGTACCAGCGTAGAGCAATCCCTTTCTTTTAGGGTCTTCGCGAACTACTCGCGTGAAATGCTCGCTTTCTATGCCATTGGTGATTTTGGACCAAGTTTTCCCGTAGTCCGTTGTCTTGTAAAGGTAAGGTTGAAAATCTCCCAGCTTATATCGTGTTCCCGCCACATAGCAGGTCCCTTCATCAAAGGCCGAAGGTTCAATACTGTTGATCATCATCCAATCGGGCATACCACTAGGAGTGATATTCTCCCAGTTTTGCCCTCCGTCCTTTGTGATGTGAATGAGACCGTCATCGCTTCCTACCCATATCAATCCTTCCTTTAAAGGACTTTCGTTGGCTGCAAAAATGGTACAGTAATATTCCACCCCTGTGTTGTCTTGAGTTACGGGACCACCGCTGGAAACCAGTTTGGAAGGGTCATTTCGCGTAAGATCACCACTTAAAAGCTCCCAACTTTGTCCTTCGTTTATGCTCATGTGCACATGATTGGAAAAGGTGTACAGCTTTTTAGGATCATGCTTACTAAAAATGATGGGGAAATTCCATTGGAAACGATATTTCATCCCTTCCGCACCGTATCCCATGGGATTATCCGGCCAAACATTGATGCCCCGAACAGTATTGTTCTTATGGTTTACCCGGGTCAAAAAGCCCCCATAGCTTCCGCCATAAACAATATCATTATCTGTTGGGTCTATTGCAATATGGGCACTCTCACCACCTGCAGTTCTTTCCCAGTCATCCTCACCAATGGAACCGTCATCGCTTCTGTGATTAATGCGGACGGTGCTATTGTCTTGCTGCGCCACATAAATGCGGTAGGGAAAGGCATTATCCGTGGTCACCCTATAAAACTGGGCGGTGGGCTGATTATAATATGTGCTCCAGGTTTCACCACCGTCATAGCTCACCTGTGCACCCCCATCGTCCCCGATGATCATTCGTTTCGAGTTTTCTGGAGCAATCCATAAATCGTGGTGGTCCCCGTGTGGTGCATTAAAAGTGTTAAAGGTTTTTCCACCATCCGTGCTTTTGTGGTAGCGCACGTTCATTACATAAACAACATCTTCATCCTCTGTATCGGCATAAACCCTAGTGTAATACCATGCACGTTGACGCAGTTTGCGTTCACTGTTCACTTGGGTCCATTTTTTCCCGCCATCATCAGAACGATAGAGACCCCCTTTTTCTTTATTTTCAACAATGGCGAAGACACGCTCTGAGTTTACGGGCGACACTGAAACCCCGATGATTCCCAAGGTATCCATAGGAAAACCTTCATTTTTAGAGATTTCCGTCCAGGTTTCGCCACTATCCGTGCTTTTCCATAGGGCAGAACCATCACCGCCACTGCTCAATGAATAGGGCGTACGTTGCGCGCGCCAGGTAGCAGCATACAAAATTCTTGGATTGTTGGGGTCAAAGGTCAAATCAACGGCACCGGACTGATCGTTTACAAAAAGTACTTGTCGCCAGCTTTTCCCTCCGTCTGTACTTTTGTAGACGCCCCGTTCCTTAGTGGGCTTGTAAATATTGCCGAGTACTGCGGCATAGACTGTATTGTAATCGGTTGGATGAATTCGGAGCCTGGGAACATGGCGACTTTTTTCCAATCCGGCTTTTTTCCATGTTTTCCCTGCATCTTCCGTCTTCCAGACACCATATCCACTGGATACGTTTCCGCGCAAGGTTTTTTCGCCGCCTCCCACATAAATCACATTGGGGTCGCTTTTGGCAACTTCCACAGCACCGATACTACCTCCGAAAAAGCCATCAGAAATATTTTTCCAGCTACGCCCACCGTCCAAGGTTTTCCATACGCCTCCACCGGTAGCCCCAAAATAAAAGAGATTCGGCTCTCCAGGAACTCCGGTTACCGCTGCAGAACGTCCTCCGCGGAAAGGTCCCACCAAACGATACTCTAAGCTAGAATATAGTTCCGATGGGTATTCGGGGGTAGCGGGAGCTGATTTTCTACGTCTTTGGGCATGAATCGTCCACGGCAAAACTAGAAATGCCAGCGCTAAAGCAATGGCTTGAATAAAGCGAGTTTTCATTTTATGTTCGTGTTGAATTAGTTGTTCTTAAAAATAGTGAAAAGCACCATGACCGCAAACCCGATTTTGCGTCATCCGTTAAATACAATTTTGAAATTCACGAAAGATATGCGTTTCAAAAAGGATTCTCCTTATTTTTGAAGATGTACGACAACAAAAATGCCTTTATCATTTACCAGGGACTGCCCGAACAATTGGCAATTCACTATAAAGAGTTGCCATTTGACGATCACTGCTATTTGAGAATGGCCCTGGACAATACGTTCGGTGCCCAGTGGGATACAAAGATTCCCAAACCTGCCTATAAAAATCTGAATCAACCACAGAAGAAACAAGTTCTCCAGTTTTTAAATCAATATAAAAAGGACCAAGCTTTAATGTTGCATCATCATCGCAAATCACTAGAGTATCGAAAGGCATGGAAAGAGACCCAGCTAAAATTATCATTATAGGTGGTGGAATCAGTGGTCTGGTTGCCGCGAAAGTCTTAGAATCCAGCGGATATGCCCCAATAATCATCGAAGCCTCCGATAACGTGGGTGGTCGTGTAAAAACATCCATACTGAAAGGATATTCCTTGGACCATGGTTTTCAGGTTTTATTGACTGCCTATCCGCAGGCCAAGAAACATTTGGACTATAGTTCGTTGGACCTCCGATATTTTAAACCCGGTGCTTTGCTTTTTCAAAATGGGGCCAAGCAACAAATTGGAGATCCTTTGCGTGATTTTTCCTCTTTTTTGCCCACCTTAAGAACAACAGCCGCGCTTTTATCGGACAAATGGAAAATATTTCGCTTGAGCAACAGACTCAAAAAAAAGTCCATTGACGCTATATTTTGTTCGCCTGAAACCACCACCAAAGAATACTTGAGGAGCTTGGGATTTTCCGAACGGGTACTTGAATCCTTTTTTGTCCCATTTTTTACAGGCATTTTTTTGGAAGAAAATCTTGATACTTCATCCAGAATGTTTGAATTTGTTTTCAAAATGTTCAGTGAAGGAGCTGCGGCAATTCCCCAAAAAGGTATTGGAGAGATAGCCATGCAACTCAAGGGTCAACTAAAAAGGACACAGATTTTATACGACACCCAAGTGTCCCATATTAAAGGGCAAACGGTTGAATGTAAAAATGGCACTTCCAGGGAAGCTGATAAAATCATTTGTACTGTACCTTATGATAGTAAAACCGGGGAACTGAACCCAAATTTGAATTGGAAGGGATGTGATACGCTTTACTTCGAATGCCCTCATTCCTTCTTTTCCGAAAATCTTATCGGATTGATAAGCGAGGAGCGTTCTCTGGTCAATAATATAAATTATCATTTCTCCCCCGATAAGAATCCCTTACTTTCCGTTACCGTGGTCAAATCGCACACCTTGAATACTTCTGAACTTGAAGAACAAATACGGGAAGAACTTAAAAAGCATTGTAAGATTTCTGTGGGTAACCTTATCCACTGTTTTAAAATCAATAAAGCACTTCCCCGTTTGGAATCGGTCCGTATGGAATGGTCTTCTACCTATTTAAAGGTTTCCAACACTTTGTATTTGGCCGGGGACCATTTATTGAACGGCTCGCTGCAAGCGGCGATGGAAGGCGGAGAATCTGCCGCTGTAGCTGTTATATCCGATTTTCAGGACAAAACCGAATCAATCTGAACTCACCTTGTGCTCCAGAAGCATGTCAAAAGAAACATACTTCAACGCTTTTTCATGGGTAGCTTCAAGGATAACGGGTGGTGCTACACCTTCCAGATACGCCTCTTTCCAACGTGAAACACAGAGACACCATTTATCGCCAGCTTTTAACCCTGGAAATTGATAGTACGGAATAGGGGTTATCAAATCGTTTCCCCGACTGCGGGAAAAACGTAAAAATTCATCCGTCATAATAGCGCAGACCACATGGGTGCCGATATCTTCAGTACCTGTTTTACAAAACCCATCGCGGTAAAATCCAGTTTTTGGTTCAAAACAACAGGCTTCTAGTTCCGTTCCCAAAACATTACTTTCCATAGTACTCCAAAGGTAGTTCATGAATAAGGACCTGTAACAATATGTCCTCTTTTTCTACCTATAAAATATAATCTAAGGTCATTTTTTATAGCTTTAGAACAGAAACACGTAAACACGACATTCATGGATATTTTTGGAAAAATAAAAGAAAAACTCACGCATGAGTTTATCGATATTGTCGAATGGTTGGATAGCACAAACGATACCATTGCCCATCGGTTTGAGCGTTACCAAAATGAAATAAAAAACGGTGCTAAGCTTATTGTCCGAGAAGGTCAGACCGCGGTATTTGTCAATGAAGGACAGCTTGCCGATGTTTTTGAGCCCGGCACGTATGAACTGACGACAAAAAATCTACCTATTCTGGCTACTTTAAAAGGATGGAAATTCGGATTCAACTCACCATTTAAAGCTGAGGTGTATTTTGTGAACACGCGCCTTTTCACTGACGAGAAATGGGGGACCAAAAATCCGGTCACTTTGAGCGATGAGCGATTCGGCCTAGTAGAAATACGTGCTTTTGGAACCTATGCGTTTAAAATTTCGGACGCAGGAAAATTCATCATCGAAATTGTTGGTACCGATAATAACTTCACCAATTTTGAGATAAATGAACATTTGAAAAGTCTTATCGCCACTCGCTTTACGGATACCGTAGGAGAAGCCAACCTGCCCATCGAATTGTACGCTGCCAACACTTCGGAGCTTTCTGATACCTGCCGCGAGGTCATGGCTCCTGAATTTGAATCAGTTGGAATCGCTTTGGAAAAGTTCTTTATCGAAAATGTTTCCATGCCCGAGGACTTGAAAAAAGAAATCTTTGAATATAGCCGCGTGGACAAAATTGATTTGGACCGACTTTACAAGTTCAAAGCTGCAAAGGCCATTGAAGCTGCAGCAAAAAATGAAGGTGGTACGGCAGGTGCGGGAATGGGCCTAGGGATGGGGCTCATCATGGCACAACAAATGGGCAGTGCCATGCCGATGAGCTCTGGTAGCGGGGGCGTGCCACAAGCTTCTCCACAAGGAATGGCACCACCACCAATGCCAACTGCCACCCAATATTTCTATGCCTTGAACGGTACGCAACAAGGTCCCGTTTATCTGGAACAACTCCGGGTTTTGTTTGCGAATCGAACCATAAACCGGGATACCTTGGTCTGGAAACAGGGTATGGCCAATTGGGCGGCACTTCAGGAGGTGCAGGAACTTAAATCGTTTTTGGGTGGAAACACGCCACCCCCACTTCCAAATAGTTAAAAAGACCTAATTCCCTTTATAGCCATTTGGAACCATCCATTCAAAAAGTAGAGCTGAAAAAAGCATGTATCAACTGTGGTGCTGAACTTAATTATAAACCCGGTACGCAGCTGATAAATTGCGCATATTGTGGGCACCAAGAATCCATTGAGCTTGGGGAAAGCAGCTTTGAAGAGTTGGAACTCTATCCGTATCTCAAGCAAATGGGAGAGCAAAAGCACAGTGAGGAAATCAGTATGCTTGACTGTAAGAATTGCGGCGCCACACAGCATGTGGAAGAGAATTATAAGTCCCTTCACTGCGTATATTGCAGCATGCCCCTTATTGTAGAAGACGCTTACCAGGAGCCTTGGATACTTCCAGGTGCCGTTTTACCATTTCAAATCGATAAGAAAAAATCTCATCAGATTTTTAGGGAATGGGTCAAGCGACTGTGGTTTGCTCCCAATAATTTGAAGAAGGCCGCCTTGGACCCTCGGTTCACCAAAGGACTCTACTTGCCCTATTGGACCTTCGACGCCAAGTCCATAACGCAATATGCAGGGCAACGTGGAGATTATTATTATGTTACCGAGAGCTATACGGACAGTCAGGGAAAAAGGCGTTCCAGACAAGTTCGAAAAACAAGATGGACTTCCAAATCTGGAACGGTCAGTGGTTTTATAGATGATACTTTGGTCAAAGCCTCCCAACAGAGGAGGGGAAATATTCCAGTGAAAATATCGCGTTGGAACCTAGATAAGTTAGAACCCTTTCACACTAGTTTTTTATCTGGGTTCGTCACTGAAAAATATACCATCCCCCTAAAGGAAGGGCATGTTGTAGCGGAAAAAAAGGCTAGACCGATCATTGAGCGTTGGGTACGCCGAAAAATTGGTGGAGATACCCAACGGGTACACCGTATGGATATCAGCCTGTTCGACGAAACCTTTAAACATATCCTGTTACCTGTATATATCAGCGCTTATCGATACAATGGCAAGGAATACAATTTTTTTGTAAACGGAGAAAATGGAGCTATTTCGGGAACGCGACCCTACAGTTTTTGGAAAATCTTCTTCGCCGTCGTTTTTGCACTTATTTTGATAGGGCTTTTTGTGTATTTTGGGGGTGGTTGATTATTTCAAAATTCATGGATTATGAAGAAAATAGGCTTGTTTTTCGCAATTGTGTTCATTTACTCGTGTTCCCAACCAAAACCTCCAAAAAACGAGTGGCATATCGTTTTAAAGACCGATAGGGATGGGAGCGTTCTACATGGTTCAAAAGGAGACCTTATCAATGCCATACGAAATGGGCAAGACTTGAAAATAGGCTGGGGCGGCAAACGGAAGGATTTTTCCATAGAACATATATCAGAGCCCATTTGGTTGGCGATTTTAAGTGAACAGGAAGTCATGGCCCATCTGGACCCCCAAGTTCTTTCAGGCATTGACTGGGACAGTCTTAACGCCAGTTATGAAGACACCTCCCTGCTACAAAAAGAATGGCGGGTGGTATTGACCACGAAAGGAGATTTTGATGCCGTTTGGTACGATAAAAAAGTGGATACCCTCATACGAAGATGGCCCCAAAAACATATTATGACCTGGTTTGCACAGGGATCTCAAGAAAAAGAAGGGGTTCCTTTCTTCAGCAAGCCCTGATTTTAAAAGTAAGTGCTTTTGGTTAAGCACGATGATAGTCCTACTCAAATACCAAACATACGGGATTCGGAACTTGGACCGAGTTTAAAAATTCCAAGCTTCCATCTTCGAGGTTCCTTTTAAAAACCGATATAGTATTACTCCGCTCATTGGCAACCAACAGGAAATTTCCGGAAGGGTCTATGGTAAAATTTCTGGGCCAGTCCCCACGAACCGATTCCCTCCCCAAAGCATGTATTTTCCCTGTCTTGTTATTCACTGAAAATATAACGATCGTATTCTCCCCTCGATTGGAACCGTACAAAAACTTCCCATCAGGCGACAGATGGATATCTGCACAAGACTTACCGCCTTTCCAATCGGGGGCCAAAGTGTTTTCAGTTTGAATGGGATTGTAACTCCCTTCGTCATCACGTTCATAAACGGTTACGGTAGCATCCAGTTCATTGATGACGTATAAAAAAGACTTATCGGTATTAAATTGGAAATGCCTTGGTCCAGCTCCTTTGGCAGCACGTATGGAGTTTTGATGGGCGGGTATCCAAGTACCCCCTCGGTAAACATATCTTTTTAAAGCATCCAGACCTAAATCTGAAGCAAAAAGTCCGTCTTCGTTAAAATGAGCTTTATGCACATGGGCCGCTTTGAAAGTATCCAATACTTTGTGGTCTATAAGTTGCCTTTTCCCCAGACTCCCGTCTCCTTCCAAATCAAAAATTGCCAAGTTCCCTCCTGTATAATTGGAGACTGCAATCTGCCCATTTTTGGAAGACGCTACATGACAAGGGTGTGCGCCACCCGCACCTTTGCTGTTTAGCTCTCTTAACAAACCTTTCTCCAAGGAGAACGAAATAACCCCACCACCCAAACTATCGAAATCTGCTGTTTCCTGTACAGCATAAAGATTTTTTCTATCGCTGGAGAATGCCAAAAACGAAGGATTGGTCATTTTGGCCATCAAAACCAAACTATCCAAAGTGCCGGATTTGGGATAAAAATTAAACCTATAAATCCCCTCCGAGCTACCACTTGTGTATGTTCCAACGAACAAAGAATACCTCTCTTCCATCTGTTTTCTTGTTGAACAACTTAGTAAAAAGAATAGCAGGAAACTGCAACTCAAATATGAAATTTTCATACGTGTTAGGTCTTTTGCTAAAAGTAACAACTAAATATGACTTGTAGATTTTTTTGCCCCCTTCTTCCTATTTTTGACAAATGGCCGAAGACTCAGTAATATTGGTATTAAGTTGTTTGGGCGTGGCGCAATCCCTGTTCCTGTCCATCTATCTTTTGACATTGAGGAAGGGAAACAGAAAATCCAATATATTTCTTGCACTTACTATTTTAGGACTTACCCTTCGTATTGGAAAATCTGTGCTCAATGTTTACCTGGATTTAGAGCCTTGGCAGCGAAACTTGGGGCTCTCCGGGATTTTATTGACCGGACCTTCTATATGGTTTTATGGTAAGACCCTACTGATGTCCAAGAAGTTTTTGCTTCCAAAAGAATATTTTCATTTTCTCCCTTTTACCTTTTTCGCGATATTCTCATGGGGTATCCTAAATGATGGGAGCACCACCGCTTACCTGGTTTATATTTTGGTGTTTTTACATCTGGCCGTTTATTTGGGTCTTGCATTTGTCCTTCTGGCAAAGAATTGGTCCGTTTTGCGAAATCAACCGGCAAAATGGTACCGAAACCTTGTTATCGGGGTATCACTAATTTGGCTATTCTACATGGGACATCTTAGCGGTCTGTTCTCTTTTTACATTGGAGGGGCCTTATTTTTTTCATTGTTGATTTACATTTTTTCCTTCCTTTTCCTTCAAAAGCATGCCTTTCAGTTGGGAAAATACAGTTCCTCAAATTTGGATAAATCCAAATCCCAGGCGTTGATACTTTCCTTAAAGAAACTTTTTACGGAAGAAGAAGTGTATTTGGATAATTCCATTACGTTGGAAACCTTATCCAAACGGTTGAACGTGTCTCCAAGAAAGTTATCTCAAGCCATTAATGAGAATGAGCAGAAAAATTTCTCGGACCTCGTTACGAGTCATCGCATAGAAAAGGCAAAATCTTTATTGATAGACCCAAAATATCGGAATGAGAAAATTCTTTCCGTAGCCTATGATTGCGGTTTTGGAAACATTACTTCCTTTAATCTTGCCTTCAAGGCCAAAACCAAACGCACTCCCTCCCAGTATCGAAATGAATTTGGGAGCACCTAAACTTTTTCTTTTAAGAATCATGTTTTTTAAAGCTTAAAAATTAGCCTTTGGCTTTCTTCGTAGAAAACACGAATGATGCAAAAGCTGATTGTCCCTATCGTCCTGTTATTTATGGCCTGCACACAGAACCAACGAAAAAGTGGTTCTACTGAAACCATATTTCCCCTCCCTGAAAAGAAAATTGTCCTGGACAGTCTGAACCACCCTTGGAGTATTGCTTTTTTATCTGAGGACGAAGCGTTGGTTTCCGAAAAGGATGGGGATTTGCTGAGGGTAAATTTAAGTTCCAAACAAAAGCATATTATCCAAGGTTTTCCCAAAGACCTGACCGATAGCATACGCGCCATTCATACGGGTGACAACTCAGGGATTTTTGAAGTGCTCCTTCACCCCAATTTTAAGAGGAATTCGTGGGTATATGTGGCTTATACTGCTAAAATCCCAAAACTGGGCACAACTACCAAAGTAATACGGGCCCAATTAAAAAATGACTCTTTGTTCCAACATAAAACCATCCTTGAAGCCCGTCCCTATACTAGGGAATATTATCACTACGGTGGGGGCATGACCTTTGGCGCTGATGGAAAACTATATATTACCGTAGGAGAACGCCTTTTTTGGGAACGGGACGAACCTCCTCTCCCAATTGCCCAGGATGTAACCGATAAACGTGGAAAAATCTATCGTTTTAACGATGACGGAAGTATCCCAGCGGACAATCCGGATTTTGGGCCAGACGCAGTTCCTGGACTCTATGCCCTGGGCATACGTGCAGCACAGGGGATAGCCGTTCAACCCAATTCCAATACCCTTTGGTTTAGTGAGCACGGTACCATTCAGGGCGATGAGATAAACATTTTAAAAGGAGGTGCAAACTATGGGTGGCCCAATGTAACTTCAGGAAAACTTAGAAGCAACGATTATACCCCTCCTGAACTTGAAGGGGTACTATTTGCACCACCCGTTTGGTTTTGGCCACATACCGTTGCTCCCACCGGACTCACCTTTTATACTGGCGAAGAATTTCCACACTGGAAAAACAGTCTGTTTGTTCCAGGACTGTCCCGAGGTAGTCTCTGGCGATTTCATATCGAGGGTGAAACCATTAAAAGTGCTGAAGAGCTATTTATTGATGATAGGGTCCGTATCCGGAAAGTAAGACAAAGCCCAGACGGAAAACTATACATCCTTACGGACGAGGACAACGGAAAAATAATTCAAATAAAACAGCAAGAAAGTACTAAATCCAAATTATGAAAATCAATCTTTTGACATTCGCAACGTTTCTAATAACATTTTCTTTATTTTCCCAATCCGAAGAAGGCAAAATTCGTGAAACACTTCAAAGTTATTTAGAGGGCTCCTCCTACAATAATCCTGAACGCATTCAATCTGCGTTTTATGAAGAAGCTGATCTGTTTCTATCCAAGAAAGACGAGGAACTCTGGGTTTTATCCCCGAAAGAATATGCAGCCCTTTTCCAAAACAGGGAAAAAGGGGAATTCAATGGCCGTGAGGGAAAGATTCTCACCATAAATCGATCAAACGACATTGCCATGGCGAAAGCTGAAATCAGAATTCCAAGCCAAAACATGCATTTTGTGGACATTTTTCTTTTGAAGAAGCTATCAGGGAAGTGGAAAATTATAAGTAAAGCCGCTACATTGATGCCAAAATGATTCTTGCGGTCAATTGGTTTCTAACTTAGTTTTTATCTCTTTGCGCAAATATGCTCCAGTAACTATTGTGGACAGTACATCTGCTATGGAAAAAGACAACCAGACTCCCAGTTCCCCAAAAAATTTGGGCAACAAAAGAATTAATGGGATAAAAAAGAAACCCTGACGCGTCAGTGTCAGCAAAAGAGCAGGTACCGCCTTTCCCACTGCCTGGAAATAAGCTGCACCTATCAACTGAAGCGCAATAATGGGTGTAGCGGCGAATACCAACCGAATGGCAGTTGGGGTATGCTCCATGACAAATGCATTGGTACGTAGTTCAGATTCTGGTAAATCTGTTCTATTACTGAGAAAGAGATCCGTAAAAAACTCTGGAAAGACCATCAATAGTACAAAAACCAGTGTAGCTACCAAAGCAGCATAAGTAATGGCAGTGTATATGGATTCTTTTACGCGATGGTATAGCCCGGCACCGTAGTTAAAGCCTGCAATCGGCAAGAAACCTTGGGTTACCCCAAAAACTGGAAATAGTGCAAACATCAACATTCGACCAACTATGGCGTAGGATGCCACCAAAGCTTCTCCTCCCAATCCAAATAGGATATTGTTCAGTAAGAGATAGATGACACTGGTTACAGCTTGTCTCGCCAAAGTCACGAATCCCAGGGCCCCTATTTCCTTTAGAATACCATTATCCAACTGAAAATGGGCAAAACCGATTTTAAGTTCAGAATTTTTAGAAAGAAAAAAGGACACGATATACGAAAAACAAAGAAGATATCCTGCTGTGGTGGCCCAGGCAGCGCCATGCATGCCCCAATCAAGGACATAAATGAAAATGTAATCCAGAAACAAGTTGCCCACAGAGGGAATTATCATGGCAATCATTGCAAATTTGGGCTTACCTTCAGCCCGGATTACCGTATTCCCCATCATACATAGCGCCAGAAAGGGTACTCCATATAGCACAATGACATAATAGATTTTCGCAGGTTCAAAAATGGCCCCTTTACCTCCAAAAGCAGGAATTAGGTCATTGACGAACAACAACCCAAGAACAACCATGGTGATTGTGACCAAAAGGGTCAGCGTGATTTGGTTGCCAAAGGTTTTTAGGGCTTTTTCCATATTCCCAGAACCGAGGGCCCGTGAGATAATACTGGAACCCCCAATACCGATGGCCATCCCAAGGGCCGCGATAAAAAAGGACACTGGAAGCACTACATTAATAGCTGCGATGGCGATGGAACCGATCCAATTGCCCACAAAGATGGAATCGACAAGAACGTTAAGGGACATAACGAGAATCCCAACGGAGGCAGGAACTGCTTGTTTGATAAGTAATTTACCTATGGATGCCGTCCCGAGTTCCCCTGAAGTTGCTTTGGCCATAAAAGCAAGATACCTAAACCAAAAAGGCTATGTTAGCAGAAGCTGTTCTTGGATACTTTTCCTTCACTTGCATTAAGCGGGCATCATGGCCTTTTCTTGCCATTGTACCACCCATTCCGCCATGAGTTCGGCCCAATCATCTCGATCGTTCAGACAAGGAATATGCTTGAAGGATTGTCCGCCCGCCTCCTTGAATTCCTCTTCACCTTCCATTGCGATTTCCTCAAGAGTTTCCAAACAGTCAGAAACAAAGGCTGGAGTAATTACCGCCAAACGCGTTTTTCCTTCCTCGGCCAGACGTTCAAATTCTTTGTCCGTAAAGGGTCGTAACCAAGGATCTGAACCCAATCTCGATTGAAAACTTGAACTGACTTTATCTGAAGGTAATCCTAAATAGTTTCTGACCAAGGCGGTGGTTTCAAAACATTGGTGCCTGTAACATTTGGTATGCGCCACAGAGTTTGCAGAACAGCAGTTTCCGTCAATCTTGCAATGGGATTTGGTGGGGTCTGATTTACGGATATGCCTTTCTGGAATCCCGTGATATGAAAACAGCACATGATCATATTCAAATCCTTTAAGGCCTTCCGCGATACTTGTCGACAGAACTTTAATATAATCCGGATTTTCATAAAAAGCCGGCATCACGGACATTTTCATTTCGGGGAAGTATTTTTTCTGGTCTTCCATGGCCTTTACCACCACTGTTTCATAAGAAGACATTGCATAATGTGGATATAATGGAACAAGAAGTACATCTTCCACGCCTTGATTTTTTAAATCTTGTAAGCCTTCTTTAATGTTTCCGCTTCCGTACCTCATGCCCAAGCTTACAGGAATATCCAAGAGTTGTTGAACCTTTTTTTGAAAACGTTTCGAAATGACAATGAGCGGAGAGCCCTCTTCCCACCATATTTTTGCATAAGCCTTTGCAGATTTCTTAGGCCGTGTATTCAAAATAATACCCCTAACAAGAATGTTCCTAAGGATGGGATTTACGTCAATGACGCGCTCATCCATCAAAAACTCGTCGAGATAGGGCCTAACATCTTTAGCCGTAGGACTGTCGGGCGAACCTAAGTTGACCAATAAGACTCCTTTTTTCATTGCATGTAAATTTTTATTTGTTGTACTGTTGTTCAAATAAAAATCTATTGGTTAGGTTTCCATCGCTAAGCGGTTCTAAGTATTCTGTAAACAGTGAAAACGCCAATAAATGGATGTACAAAAATACAATTTGTTCAGCATTGAACCAGAATCTTTAAAACAACTTTATTATGCAGAAATAAGTATTATCAATGTTCCTTTGGACCAGACGGCAGGATTGTCTTACGTGCGCCCTTAAAACTAAGGTTGTATTCTGTTCTATTTTTAAAGTATTTTTGAACGTAAATGCGTAGGATTCAAAAACAGAGAAGGCGATATATATTTTGGGTGGCGGCTTTTATGGTAACTGCTTCTTTAGGTGCACAAATTACCTGTTCTTCTAAAGACAGTCTTTTGTTTCAATCAAAAATTACAGCATTGGAGCGAATACCGGAAAAAGCTGATGGAAATACCATAATCCCGATCGCTAAAAGCTTTCTAGGCACACCGTACATAGAAAAAACACTGGAGGTTGGGAATAAGGAAACCTTGGTCATTAATTTAAGGGGTATGGACTGTACCACCTTTGTCGAAAATGTATTGGCTTTCGCACTTGTATTAAAAAACGGGGATAAGACCCTGGGTTCCTTTGTCAAAACTCTAGAAACCATTCGGTATAGAAATGGTAAATTGAACGGATATCCCTCTCGTTTACATTATTTTACAGAATGGATAAGAGATAATGAAAGTAAAGGTTTGGTTCAAGATATCACCTCTCGACTAGGAGGAGAGACCGTAGAAAAAACCATTGATTTTATGAGCACGCATCGGGAACTTTATCCTTATTTAGTCGATGAATCAAACTTCACACAAATACGCGAGATAGAATCGAAGATAGCTGAAGAAACCCTCTGTGTTTTACCTCAGCGACAGATTAAAGACCAAGAACCCAACCTGAAGAATGGGGATATTATCGCTTTGGCTACTTCCATTAAAGGACTTGACGTAACACATACGGGAATTGCTGTACGCGTGAATGACCGAATTCATCTTTTGCATGCTTCAATTTCAGGGAGTGTTGCCATAACCGAGCAACCCTTGACGGATTATTTGGAAAAAATAAAAAACAATATCGGGATTATAGTGGCGAGACCTACCCTATTCTCTTCCCAGGCACCACAAAATACCCCCTAACAAATGTTGCCTAAAATCAGGTTCATCAAATGAGGCTTTGGTGTGGCCTCCACCGGTGTAAAAAGCTCTACCTCCATCAAATTCATGGTACCATGCTATGGGATGCTTATCACCGTTTGTCCCGCCCTCATAACTGTTTTCATCCAGATTTAACAGCACCGTGATATTAGGGTTTAGATTTTTATAGTTGTACCACTCATCACTTCGGCTCCAAGAATTATTTAGATGTTCGGTAGCGGGATGGTCCTTGACCATAACATCAATTTTTGCATCCCGAATATTTGGGTCATTGGGATGGCCGTCAAAATACGCACCTACCAATTTCCCATACCAGGGCCAATCATATTCTGTATCCGTAGCAGCATGAATTCCCAAAAAACTGCCCCCGGATTTGATATAGTTTTCAAAAACCCGTTGTTGTTGGTCATTCAAAACGTTTTGGGTAGTGCTCAAGAAAACGACCAACTTATAATTTTTGAGATTTTCGGCATTAAAATCTTCAGAAGTCTCTGTTTGAAGCACAATAAATCCATTTTTCCGACCAAGTTGTCTTAGGGTATGGACCCCTTTTTCTATGGATTTGTGCCGATATCCAGAGGTTTTAGTGAACGCCAGGACGAAATCAGGTGTCTTCACCCCTTCTTTTTCTGTCTCCTTATTTTCTTGTGAAAACGCAAAAAAAGTAAGTCCAAAAATAAACAGGAAAACTGTGGTAAATTTCATTTGGTTCAGGTTTACACCGTTGAAGATAAATATTTTTTAGGCGTAGTTCCATATTTCTTTTTAAAGGAAGCTATAAAATGACTGGCTGTGCTATATCCTACTTTTAGGCCGACCTCATTAACGTTGTGCTTGCCCGTTTCCAACATTTTTCGAGCATAATCCATTTTATAATCAAAAAGAAAACCGAAAACCGAATCTCCGTAAATCTGCTTGAACCCTTCTTTCAACTTTTTTAAGCTAAGACCTATTTCTTCGGAAAGTTCCGATAAAGTAGGAGGTTCGGACATACGGGCGATTATTATTTCTTTGGCCATCTTAATTCTTCGAACATTGTCCTCATCGGCCAAAAAAGGGCACTGTTCCAAATCTGCATCTTGGGCTTTGTTGAAGTATAGGGAAATTAACTCGTACACCTTACCCTTTACGTAGAGTTCCTTCATAAAAGGATGGAGGTTGTAGCTCATCAGCTGACTTAACACCACCGCAATTGCGGGTGAGACCGTCTCTTGTGAGTAGTATTTTTTTTCTGCAAAATCATCACTTAAAAAAGGGATATAGCCCGCCTCAGAGGAAAACAAAGAGTGAAATTTGCGAATTGTCATCACGACGGAAAGCAACCAGGAATTCGGTTGTAATATGAGGTTTAATGGTAAATCTTTCTGCGTATTGTAAAGTAACAGCGAATTCTCCTCCGTAACCGCCAATTGATAACTTCCTTGATTGAAAAGAAATTGGGAACTGCCCTTCAAACAAAAATGGAACTGAACAAAGGAACTATCTATTTCCCTTTCCACCAACGCTTTATCTTCCGTATCATTTTGAATCTTCAGGACATAGAATCCATCTTCAATCAAAACTTCCTCATAGGTACCTTTAGCGACACTTTTCATTTTGGACTTTTTATTTCAACCATTCCCCACACTATTTAGAATGACTCTAAATTAAGAAAATTTTTTAAATTAATTCCTTTAAATACTGATGTTCCCCGCGTTTTTCCCCAATAATGTCGCTCACAGGACGCGAACTGATATTATTGGTTCCGCTAGCGTTATTTTTTCAAATATACAGCTTCTATTTTTGTGTTGCGATTTGCTTTTGAATGAGAAATTATCACGTTTCCAAACATAGCTCGTTTTATGCTATTGGATTAAGCTACAAAAAGGCGGATGCTCAAATCCGCGGTAAGTTCAGCTTGGACGTACCTGCCATTGACGGTATCATGAGGCGCGCCAAGGAACAGGGAAGCGATGGGCTACTTGCCATATCTACTTGTAACCGTACCGAACTTTACGGCTTTGCCCAACACCCTTATCAGCTAATAAAAATGCTTTGTGACCAAACGCGGGGAAGTGTCGAAGAGTTCCAAAACGTAGCGTATATCTACAAAAATCATGACGCTATAAGTCATATTTTTAGAGTTGGGACGGGTCTCGACAGTCAGATTCTAGGTGATTTTGAAATTATTAGCCAGATCAAACAAGGCTTTTATCGCGCTAAGAAGCACCAAATGACCAATCCCTTTTTGGAGCGTCTCTGCAACTCCGTCATCCAGGCCAGTAAACGTATAAAAAATGAGACTGAAATATCTACGGGAGCCACCTCTGTGGCATTTGCTTCTGTTCGTTATATTTTGGACAATGTTCGTGATATTTCAGAAAAAAATATTCTCCTCTTTGGGACAGGTAAAATTGGTAGAAACACCTGTGAAAATCTTATAAAACATTCGGACAACTCCCACATTACCCTAATCAACAGAACCCGTAAGAAAGCAGAAGACATTGCGGGTAAGTTCCAACTGACCGTTAAGGATTACGCCGAGCTACAAACGGAAATCAGAAAATCTGATGTTTTGGTCGTCGCAACGGGAGGTCAATTGCCAACCATTTCCAAGGCGCTGATCCACACCAAAAAACCCTTACTTATTCTGGATTTGTCCGTTCCAAAAAATGTATCCGATGATGTCATGGAATTAGAGAATGTATCCCTGATCCATTTGGATAAGCTTTCCCAGGTTACAGATGAAACCTTGGAACGAAGAAAACAGTACATTCCCCAAGCAGAGAAGATAATTTCACAAGTGAAGGCCGATTTTTTAAGTTGGCTGGAATCCCGAAAGTTTGCTCCAGTAATCAGTGCCCTAAAGGAAAAACTAAAGGTCATGAAGGCGGAAGAAATCGATTTTCACGCTAAAAAATTGAACGGTTTCAATCAAGACCAGGCCGAAATCATTTCAGACCGTATCATTCAAAAAATAACCAAACAATTTGCCAACCACTTAAGGCAGTCCGACTCAGACCCAGAAGACAGTTTGGCGTTGATTCAAAAAATATTTCAGTTAGAAATAGATTCCGAATGGGTAAAATCATAAGGATTGGAACCCGGGAAAGCGAACTTGCACTTTGGCAAGCGAAAATGGTCCAAACAAAGTTAGAGGCTTTGGGCCACGACACTATTTTGGTTCCCATTACCTCTGCAGGGGACCAAGTCCTGGACAAACCTCTCTACGAGCTTGGAATCACAGGAATATTCACCAAGACATTGGATATTGCCCTTCTGAAAGGGAAAATTGATATTGCCGTCCATTCCTTAAAAGACGTCCCTACCCAATTGCCCAAAGGAATAGTACAAGGTGCTGTTTTGCAAAGAACTTCGCCCCATGACCTTCTCGTGCACAAAGGAATGGATTTTTTACAGAATCATGAAGAACCTGCAACAATTGCCACGGGCAGTTTACGACGAAAAGCACAGTGGTTGAGCAAATATCCCCATCACAAGCTTGTCAATTTAAGGGGAAATGTAAATACTCGCTTGATAAAACTAATAGAAAACGAATGGCAAGGAGCTATTTTTGCACAGGCCGGCCTGGAACGCATTAAACTAATGCCCAAGGACGCCCTGGTCTTAGATTGGATGGTTCCGGCTCCCGCGCAAGGTGCTATGGTCGTTGTTACTTTGGAAAAGGACTCCTACTGTCAGGAGGTCTTATCGCAAATAAACCATTTGCCCTCTGAAAAAGAAACTTCAATAGAACGTGAATTTTTAAGGGTTTTGGAAGGAGGGTGTACAGCACCAATAGGGGCCCTGGCTGAGATTCAAGAGAATACAGTCCGTTTCAAAGGGGTTTTGCTCTCTTTGGATGGTACAGAAAAAATTGAGGTAGAGAAATCATCCGAACTAGACAAGATAGAAGGTTTTGGAAAAGCTTGCGCCCAACAAATCCTGGATCAAGGAGGAACGGTTTTGATGCAATCGATAAGAAATGAAAACAGTACTATCCACTAAAATATTGACCCTGCCCCAAAAAGAGCTCCTGCTCAATGCGGGAATTGGTTTGGTGGAATACAACGCTTTGGAAATCGACTTTATCAACTTTGAACTTCCTAAGGATTTCAACCATATAATCGTGACCAGCAAAAATGGGGCAAAGGCCTTTCTTAACGTATTTAAAGCGACCAAGGAAAAACGCCCAAAAGAAGGGTACCGGCTATATTGTGTGGGTGAAAAGACAAGGACTTTCCTTCAAGAGTTTGGTTTCAAAGTGATTCAATCTTCCTTAAATTCTTCGGAATTGGGGATGTATATTTCAAATAATCATAAAACCGATAAGTTTATTTTTATTTCTGGAAATTTAAGAAGAGAGGAGCTTCCCTTGCAACTTTCAAAAAATAACGTTCGGTATGAAGAAATAGAGGGATACCGGACCACTTTCAAGAAGAAGAAGTTTTCTGGTTTTTTTGATGGTTTTCTTTTTTTTAGTCCTAGTGGCATTAGGAGTTTCACCAATGAAAACATCATCCCGAAGAGCCCTATTTTCTGTATCGGCGAAACCACGGCCTCTGAAGCAAAAAAATACAGTCCCCATATCGTTGTGGCCCATAGACCCACTGTGGAAAATGTGTTGGTCCAGGTAGTAAAACATTTTAAACAGCATGCTTAAAAACGATTTATTTCTTAGAGCTTTAAAAGGAGAAACTGTTTCCAGACCTCCTGTTTGGATGATGCGCCAAGCAGGACGCTACCTGCCCGAATTTATGGCACTACGGGAGAAATATGATTTTTTTACACGGTGTCAAACCCCTGAGCTGGCTTCCGAAATCACGGTACAGCCCATTCGTAGATATGGTATGGATGCCGCTATTTTATTCAGTGATATTTTGGTAATTCCCCAAGCCATGGATATCGAGGTGCAAATGAAGCCCAATTTTGGGCCTTTCCTTCCCCATCCCATCCGAAAACCGCAAGATCTGGATGCCGTGGTGGTCCCGGATGTAAATAAGACCTTGGGCTATGTAATGGAAGCGATTACCCAAACCAAGGAAAAACTGGATGATGAAATACCATTGATAGGGTTTGCGGGCTCGCCCTGGACCATTCTTTGTTATTGCGTTGAGGGACAAGGTAGTAAAAGCTTTGATAAAGCACGTGGCTTTTGCTTTACCCAACCTGAGGCGGCGCATCAATTACTGCAGAAAATAACGGATACCACAATCGCCTATTTACAGGCCAAAGTAAGGGCCGGCGTAAATGCTGTACAGATTTTCGATTCTTGGGGGGGCATGTTATCCCCACAAGACTACCAGGAATTCTCTTGGAAATATATCCAGCAAATCGTGGATGGCCTTAAAGAAGAAACCCCTGTCATTGTTTTTGGAAAGGGGTGTTGGTTTGCCCTTCGAGAAATGGCAAGCTCTGGAGCTTCTGCTGTTGGCGTGGATTGGACTTGTGCTCCTAAAAGCGCCCGTTACCTCACAGGAGGAAATATTACCCTACAAGGAAACTTTGACCCGGCTCGTTTATTATCACCCCCAAAAAAAATCAAGGAAATGGTGACGGACATGATCAATGCGTTCGGCAAGGACAAATACATTGTCAATCTAGGGCATGGCATCCTTCCCACCATTCCGTTGGAAAATGCCCAAGCCTTTATTGATGCGGTAAAAGAGTATGGTTCATGAGCATATTGAGGGTACTGCGAAACGTAAAAATCAAAAAAATCTGGAAAATCTTGCTACTTGGAGCGTGGCACCCACTTTTCATAGCCCCTACCCTTAGGGCTACAAAAAAATGTCTTAATGTCTCAACGGAACTTTACGGAAAATCCCATCATCAAAATGGTCCCGCTAATGCTTTCAGGCATGCATTTTGGAACTACCTCATCGCCAAAAAGTGCTTCAGCTGGCGCCCAAATCAGAAGAGAGTGATGCTATGGACCGAAAAAATCACTGACTGGCATGAAGCGGCCTTTCCAAATAGTTCCTTAGCAAGAGCTATGGATTTGCACAACAATGCCGTAGGGCGACAACTTTTTTTAGGACATCGTTCGGAATCCGTAGAGCACGTCATAGACAAGCTTAAGAATTTGACGCTAAAATCGGTACAGATCCATTCAGAATCTGATATCATTGTTCAACCGCTGCAGTTGGTTCATATAATTGACATGAAATGAAAGATGAATTTTACCAATACATCCAAAACCTTCAAGACACAATTACCGCTGGATTGGAAAAGATGGACGGCTTCGCCAAGTTTCGAGAAGACATTTGGAAACGTCCCGAAGGGGGGGGAGGTAGAACACGTGTTATCGAAAACGGTGCGGTGTTCGAGAAAGGCGGCGTAAACATTTCCGCAGTACATGGCGCACTTCCCCAAAGCATGCAACAGTATTTTGGTGTGGAAGATGTGGATTTTTTCGCTTGTGGCCTCAGTTTGGTCATCCATCCTAAGAATCCCATGGTGCCCACGGTACACGCCAATTGGCGATATTTTGAAATGTATGATAAAACCGGAGCGATAGTGGACCAATGGTTTGGAGGCGGACAAGATTTGACCCCCTATTATCTGTTCGAAGAAGATGCAGGGCATTTTCATTCGGTTTGTAAAAAGGCCTGCCAAGCGCACGATCCCGGATTTTATACCACCTACAAGAAAAAATGTGATACGTATTTTTGGAACAGCCATCGAAATGAAGCCCGCGGCGTGGGCGGATTGTTTTTCGACTACTGTAGGGCAAAGGAAAAGCGGACCATCAAAAATTGGTATAATTTCGTGACCGAGGTAGGCAATAGCTTTTTGGAAGCATACCTTCCCATAGTCGAAAAAAGAAAAGACCTCAACTACACAAAATCCCAGAGGGATTGGCAGGAAATACGGAGGGGCCGTTATGTTGAGTTTAATTTGGTGCATGATAAGGGTACGTTGTTCGGTTTGCGAACAAACGGTAGAATTGAAAGTATCTTGATGAGTTTGCCGCCCCATGTTCAATGGCGATATGACTACCATCCAGAAAAAGGAAGCCAAGAAGAAGAATTGATTCAAGTACTTCAAAACCCTAGAGAATGGGTTTAATCTGTAGTTTTGTGATACATACTATATGAAACAAAAAATCTATCAAATAGATGCCTTTGCCTCGGAACGGTTCAAGGGAAATCCAGCTGCTGTTTGTGTGATGCAGTCCTGGCTCCCCGAAACCACAATGCAGAATATCGCCCAAGAGAACAATCTGGCCGAAACTGCCTTTACGGTCCTGGAACATGGAAAGTATACGATTCGTTGGTTTACCCCAGAGACTGAAGTGGACCTTTGTGGCCATGCTACTTTGGCAACGGCCTATGTCGTTTTCAACTATTATAAACATCCAGAAAATACCATTCCGTTTTATTCTCCGAGAAGTGGTGAACTGAATGTGGTAAAAAATGCCAATAAGCTGATTTCCTTGAACTTTCCAGCGGATGCTCCAAAAGAAGTTCCGCAGCACGAAGAAATCAATCAGGCTATTGGCAAGACTCCATTAAAAACCTTAAAGGGGAAAACAGATTATCTATTGATTTATAGTTCTCAAGAGGATGTTATCGGCTTGAATCCCAATCATTTCCTTTTAAATCAAATTGATTGTAGGGGAGTAATCGTATCTGCCCCTGGCAAAACCGTTGATTTTGTCTCTCGTTTTTTTGCACCGGCATGCGGGGTCCCCGAAGACCCGGTGACGGGTTCTGCCCATACCACCATGATACCTTTTTGGTCCAAGCAGCTTGGAAAAACCAATTTAAGTGCCGAACAACTGTCCAAACGAGGAGGAGACCTGCAGTGCGAATATCTAGGAGAACGTGTAAAAATATCAGGAAAGGCCGTTCCCTATCTTGTCGGTGAAATTGACATCTAGCGTTACGAACAAAACTTTAAAAATGTATCCATTAATACGAAATAGAAGACTCCGCCAAAGTGAATCCATCCGAAGATTGGTTCGCGAAACGACCATCAGTCCAAATGACTTTTTGGTTCCGCTGTTTGTGGTGGAAGGAAAAACCATCAAGGAAGAAATTCCATCCATGCCCAACTACTACCGGATGAGTTTGGATACACTTCAGCAAGAAGTGAAGGAACTATGGCAACTGGGACTCTGCGCAGTTTTACTCTTTGTAAAGGTCCCGGAGAAAGTTAAGGATAATCGAGGAACCGAGGCTTTAAATCCAGATGGTCTGATGCAGAAAGCCATTAAGACCGTTAAAAGTGCCTGCCCGGAAATGTTGGTCATGACCGATGTGGCCTTAGATCCCTATTCTTCGTACGGACATGACGGAATTGTTGCGGATGGGCAAATCCTAAATGACGAGACCAACGAAATTTTAGCGGAAATGAGTATTTCCCACGCGCTGGCCGGTGCTGATTTCGTGGCACCCAGTGATATGATGGATGGTAGGATACTCACTATTCGAGAGGCTTTGGAAGACGAAGGTTTCCATGACACTGGAATCATGAGCTATACCGCCAAGTATGCCAGCGCCTTCTATGGTCCCTTTCGGGATGCGCTGGATTCGGCTCCAGTTGATATTAAAAATGTTCCCAAGGACAAAAAGACCTATCAGATGGACCCTGCCAATCGGTTTGAGGCCATTCGGGAAACCCAAATGGATGTCGATGAAGGGGCAGATATCGTCATGGTAAAGCCTGGACTTCCCTATTTGGATATTGTGCGGGAAATCAAAAATGATGTAGATGTCCCTGTTGCGGTCTATCAAGTTTCGGGTGAATATGCCATGCTCAAGGCAGCCGCGGAGAAAGGATGGCTGGACCACGATTCAGTAATGATGGAGCAGCTCATCGCCTTAAAAAGGGCCGGGGCCAATTTGGTGGCCAGTTATTTTGCAAAGGATGTCGCACAATTATTGGGCTAGTTCAAAAAAAATATCCCTACTTTTAGAAAGCACTTAAGACTATGGGACTTTTACTCTTTTACGCTTTCATTTCAATTTTTTTTTCGTTTTTATGCTCCATTTTAGAGGCAGTACTGCTAAGTATTACCCCAACGTTCATCAATTTGAAAAAACAGGAGGGCAAGGAATATGCACTTCAACTGGAAGGTTTAAAAAAAGACGTGGACAAACCTTTAATAGCCATTCTTACGCTCAATACCATAGCCCATACGGTTGGGGCGATACTCGTTGGGGTTCAAGCTAAAGTAACTTATGCCGAAATATATGGAACTTCAACCCGCTCTTTTTTTGGTATTCCCTTTACTGAAGATATCATGGTAGGGGTGGTCTCTACGATCATGACGATTCTCATTTTGGTCGCTTCAGAGATTATTCCAAAGACTATCGGGGCCACATATTGGAAACAACTGGCCAATTTCACGGCCAAATCCCTAAAAGTAATGGTCTTGTTTTTAAAATACACTGGGTTGCTCTGGCTACTGCAATTGTTTACAAAACTTGTAGGTGGAAAAGGGCATCATGGTAGTGTTTTAAGTCGGGAGGACTTTACGGCGATGACCGACATCGCGGAAGAAGAAGGGGTATTTCAAGAATCCGAGTCCAAGGTCATCAAGAATCTTTTGACTTTTGATGAGATTCAGGCCAAAGATGTGATGACTCCAAGGACCGTAATGAAAATTGCCTCTGAGGATACCAGTATCCAAGAATTTATAGAAACGAATAAACCCTTGCGATTTTCCCGAATTCCAATCTATAAGGACCGAGCCGATAATATTACCGGGTTTGTCCTTAAGGATGAAATGTTGGAAACCATCATCAATAAAAAAGGAAAAGAGACCTTGGCCACCATCAAACGTGAAATTTTGGTAACGCGACGGAACAAACCCATTCCAGAACTTTTTGAAAAATTTGTGCAACAAAGAAATCATATTTCCTTGGTTGTTGATGAGTACGGTTCAGTTAGCGGGTTGGTCACTATGGAAGATGTTATCGAAACCTTACTGGGTTTGGAAATTATGGACGAAAGTGACAACGTGGAAGACCTTCAGGTATTGGCCAGAAAGAACTGGGAAAATCGGGCGAAACGTTTGGGAATTATTGAAGAAGAAAGTGAGATTGAATAATGGAAATCGCTTACATACAAACACCTATCGGATTTGCGGAGCTAAAAGGTGACGAAACAGGCCTTAAAAGCGTCAGTGTTCTAGATGAAAAAAAACCAATAAGTATAATTCCTGAGGTTTTGGAGGATGCGGTATATCAATTCCAAGAATATTTTGAGGGCCAGCGAACCGATTTTACCCTGGAGCTGAATCCAGAGGGAACCGATTTTCAGAAAAAAGTCTGGAAGAAACTTAGGACCATTCCCTATGGAAAAACCATCTCATACCTAGAACTCGCAAAACAACTGGGTGATGTAAAAGCAATTCGAGCTGTAGCTGCGGCCAATGGCAAAAATCCATTATGGATTGTAATTCCCTGTCACCGGGTCATCGGAAGTAAAGGCGACTTAATAGGATATGCAGGAGGGCTCGCCCGTAAAAAGTGGCTTTTGGAATTGGAAAGTCCTGTAAAACAGACCTCTCTTTTTTAGTGCTTTCGCTCGTGTCTACTTACCGGACAAGAATCAATACGTAATAGCGAACGCTGCCTTAGCGTTTTGTCCTTTTTCATTTGATTTTTTCGCCGTTCCCCGTCACTCCTTATTTTTGGACAAAGCCGAAAATTCACTGAAACAAGGTATCTCCAAATCCCAAACTTCGGAGAACCACCTTTCCGATAACCTGATTCTGGTTTCCAATGACCGACAATTTAAGCTGTTCCCCATTCACCCGTTCGCCACTGTACTTTAAAGGGAAAAACCAAAATGGGGAACCTCGCCCCTTTTGGTCCGAAACCTCGGCAAAACACCATTGCCTCCAAACCCAATTACCCGCCCGCGATCCGTAGTCTTGGCGAAGACCATCACCCTCAAACCCAATTACCCGCTCGCGGTCCGTAGCCTT